>Ga0302300_1000941_pt1 | contig 17856 bp, 19 predicted proteins | sample III_Palsa_E1_1_FD_198756 | JGI IMG/M metagenome (GOLD analysis project Ga0302300, IMG submission 198756) | Peat permafrost microbial communities from Stordalen Mire near Abisko, Sweden - III_Palsa_E1_1 | ecosystem: Environmental > Terrestrial > Soil > Palsa > Peat permafrost | place: Sweden... | reverse complement strand
AACACTATATCCTTCATTATCATAGTGTATGTCATGTTTAGCAAGTTCTTTAGTACAAGGATTGGTAATTTTACGTATTGGGGTTGATCCCTGTTGTCCATTAGTCACAGTATAAAATTTATATGATATAGGTAATGATTGTAAATTACCATTATCATCACGATAGTCGACTTCAATGTATAAATCTTTATAATAGGTAGTTTTTATACGTTTATCACGTACCCATTCAGTAACATACTTTTTGTTATGGTTGTAAGAATACGACGAATTGGCATCCGTATCATAATAATTAACTTCTTCACCATGACATAATCCGCGTAAATATGGAGTCTCACATTTAATCCTACCACTACCCGAGTAGTAATGAGTTGTAATACCTTCATGTTTTCCATTGATATTATAATATTGCAACACCAAACTATCTTTTTCATAGAACTTGAATGATCCAAATTCTATTCCATCGATCGCGTAGTAAATTTCGGTCTCAGGAACATTATTATTGTTCTCATTATCACCACCACCATCACCACAATATTCAATGATGACCTTTCCATGATCATACCCGTTATAAGTTGTATTGTACTCAACAGATAATATTTCCTTCCTTGTTCGTTCCTCTATTTTATTATTACATATATTAATATCATCATATCGTCGGGTATAAGATGTTGATTTTGTTGTTGTGATAATACTATGATCATCATCAATGTTATCAGTAGCAAAATTCTCATTGGTACCAACAGTTACTGTTTCATAAATGAACAGTTCATCACTGTTAACAACAACATTTTTATTATCATCACGTTGTAACCAGGTTTTCATGAAAGTGGGGTCTAATTGCCAAATTTCAGGTAATAATTGATGAGGACTATGCAACCATATATCCCATTTTACCTCTTCAGACACTCTACTACCATACATAACTGGTGACAATACTGTCCATAATTTAAATAGAGATGTCAATAACCACTTGAAGAAATTAATGTCACCCACCAAGTCATAAATACTTAAACAATGTATCATTGTCTGTCTGTCAATTACAAACATATTAGTCATATCATGTCCTGATATAAAAGTTACATATAATGTAGTCGAAAATTCATCAAAACCAGGAAGCACGATGTTCATATCCAACGATTGTTCCTCACTCATCTGTTCAGCCAATGTGAATAGTAAACCAGTATCATAATTAATTGTTACAGGAATAACAACACTATAACCAACATTAATATTAACTGTGACTACCTTTTTATCCTGATCTACGAGGTGACCGAGTAGCGACATTTTACTTTTCATCTTAACAACTCATTTTTATATTAACATGTTCCATTATTAACTTAATATATGTTAATCCAACAACAGGCATTATTGTAGTTTTACATATATAATTACTTGGTAATCATTTGTTTAGTGCTTGTCACTGCGTTTGCCAGAGGCTAGCTTCGCTTTGGCATAGCCATTGTTCTCTCAGTATAGCGCAGCTGACCTTCGGTTTGTTGCTTGTCGCATTGAGCTGTGACATAGCCTATCTTCGGCTTAATCTAGTATAGATTGCACTAAATACGCGTGTTTAATTATCCACAATGATTATATATGGTCAACCGTTAATTTATATTTAAACATTCAAATACATATACATGATTATTGTGTTTGATTGAATACACAGATTTTATGTCATCACTCGTTTAATTTAGTACAATTACATAAAATCTGTGTATTTAATCAACCACAATATTATGTGATCAAACACTAATTTATATTTAAATATACTCGTAAACTTACATGATTAATGTGTATGATTGAATACCCAGTGATTATTTACTCATCCACTAATTTATATTTAATTACTCTAGTATATGTTACATATTGTTGTGGATGATTGAATACACAAATTTCATGTATTATATTCATATATATATAATACATATATAATATGTATTGTTTACATTGAATAGTGTTATATAACATTAATATTTATATTAATGTTATATAACACTATTTAAATTTATTAACTAATGTAAAATATACTTACCATAATAATTGTTATATAGTTCGAGATATTTTTACATCCAATTAATACGATAAACATTATAAATCTAATTATTGAAGTTAATAACTAACTATATTATAATGATAATATCATACCAACATATACGCAATTTATTACAATAATTGTAACGATTATAATGATGTAAAGTATTTTATACTAAAATTATTATGATGATTGTAATGTTACAGTATTTTTAATTTTTGTGTTATATTATTTACAACTTGTAGTTGTAAAATATTAATGTTTGTGTTTTAACTTCCTCTCATCCTTTTGCGAGATGGTCCACTTCCATCTATCTCAGATGTAGAAGCCTGTTGTTGTTGTCTATTGTCATACAACTGTTGTTGATGAAGAGGATGAAGAGGATAAAGAGGAGAAGGAAGAGGAAGATAATCTTTATTTGTTGTGTACAATTCTGGATTGTTGAGTAGTTGGTCATAAGTGTCATGAAATAGTTTATCATGTAATTCCAACAGTACATCTTGTTGAGTCTCATCGGAATTTTGATATGCAGTACCAATATCAAATATTTTGTTCTCAAATGTAAACTTAATACCCATTAAGTATGGTTGAATATTAAACTTGTCCTGTCGAGATGATAGAAACTCCAAATATTGTTTGTCATTGTCATCTAGTAATGATTCTAACATTTCGTGATCACAAAAGTTAAACTGTGGGCCAAACTTATGTACCAAATACGTATGAGCCATTTTAATTTGCAGTGCATATCCCATATATTCTTGTAATATAAGTTCAACGAACTTCCAGTTAACAATAGTAATTGTTGGATCATCCATAATAGTATCTTCAACATTAGTCGCATTTTGCTCCAACATCACTGTCAATAAATTTTTACCATTACACCTCGTAGTATGATATGCATCATTAAGACGAAATAGAAACTCCATGTTGTTTGTATACACCAAAAACACTTAACAATAAAAATTTTTTATCAAATTTACATACTTCACCGATCCAGTTTAATTTTATTATCTAAATTATTAACATTACAAACATGTTTGTAATTTACAACCTTTACCTGTTATAGTTAACATATATTATAAATATATAGTGTGTTGAAACATAAACAATATCTGTAATTATTGCAATATAATTATTATTGTAAATATTATGAATACGATAAATTAATATTAAATTGATCATTAGTATGAATGATGTTAAATTTGTAATTACAAAAAATAGAACAGTATGAAGTAATAATGTATGAAATTCACATCACATTAGCTGGTGATGATGCTTTAAAACTTATGGATTATATTTATTACATGAAAGAAGAAAAATATAAATACATTTTGTAATGGTTACCAGTTGGTGATAACAAAATTCAACCTATGATCTCTAAATATCGATATGGTACTAATCAACGATTGTTTGATTTATATGATGAGTATTGACCTCCTTCATTGTACCCAAAATCATCACAGAACTATGAAACGTTAATTTCAAACATTGCTATCAGCAACAAAAATAACAACAACAACGTTAATTATACACCTTAACGTATGGAACTCTGTATTAGGTGTTAGATACAAATATTAGTACATTACAAATACACGAATTGCGTCAAAACTTATGTCATAACACATTCAACTCTGATAAAGCTAAAACTGGTGTATCTATTAATGTGACTGGAACTACCAAAGTTCCAACTGTGACAATAAGAATTTACAACAGTTACTATGATAATATTGTGATGACCAAAAAACCGTATTCTATTATCACTATCATCTGCAGGATTAAAGTCGGATGATACTGTCCGTCAGGACATATAATGTTTTCGGTGATAACCAATTACTTGATAATAACTGGGTATGACAAGCACTTTACTTTTATTACACATTACACATTACACATTACAACTACAAATTGTAACTATTTCATGTCATGAACATTATATTAATTATAACATATTACATAATCCGATGTTGTACTTGTTTATTTTTAGCTATGTTAACTTATTACAACTTATAGTTGTAATTGTTTACTTTATATATTTATGTATATTTTATATACTTATTATTATTACCATTGTAATTTTAAATTACAATACATTTTGGTTTATTGCAGTTTGTAATTATGTTACTTATATATTGTTGTATTACAACGTACTGTAAACCATAACTATTTATATACACCATATATATATATATACCATGCACAACATTAAAACTTCAAGTAACAAAAATATTATATGATACCGTATCATATATCCATGTTGTAGTACAACATTATCCATAGTTATAACATTGTTAATTGTTAATTGTATTGTTAATATTCATACAGTTATGAGATTAATAGTTTGTTTAGTATATTATTGTGTTAAGGTTTTTGATACATAACTATATAGTATTAATAAAAATACGCAAATATATAATTACAATTATTTGTATATTCTTTACTACAAATTACATAATATCCGTGGTTGGTTGTATGCACGAATATTATGTAATTACACTCATATAAATAAATAATTACAATAGAACATATAGTTATTAATACGAGTGTAATTACATAATATCCGTGTAAACAACTAACCACGGCAAATATGTGATTATTAGTATTAATAACAAATCATGTTAGTAGATTATACATGTAAGATTACATGATTATAGTGATTAGTTACCTACATGAATTTTATGTAATTACCAATACCAAAAATTAATTATACAATTACTCATTCTGTCTCTTCTCCACATATTCTGTCTCTTATCTGACCCTATACATTTATCCCTCCTATCAACATTTTTTTCGGGGAGTGTATGTTGATACAAACAAAATTTGTATATACAAGTTGTTATTAACAACAAAAAATCATGTAAATTTGTCATTACTGACACATTTATACACATATATATATTAATACAATTACATAATATCCGTGTAGGCAACTAACCACGGCAAATGTGTGATTATTAATATTAATAACACATTATACTAATGGAATATACATATAAAGTTACATGATCATTGTGATTAGTTGCCTAGCGCTGCACTTGTGATCCTGTTTGTAAAGCGCAGCTAACCTTCGGTAAACCTAAGGTTTACAAGTAGCTCACAACCGCTTACACTAATTTTATGTAATTACCAATACCAACACTTAATTATACAACTACCGTTATCCTTAATGCTTGTCTATTCTCACCCTCAAAGTCTCTCTCTCTGTATATTTTTTCTACTATACCATTTACTATGAATGTAACTATTATTTCTGTATTTACAGGTAAAGTATGTTCGACGTGTTTTACACACAAATACAAAAGTATTGATTACACTTGTAATAACACATGGATAACTTAATTTAGTATATAATGGTTCCGTGTTCACTAATATTAAAGGATCTTCATACTTTTGTGTTTACAGGTCAAATGATCATGTTTGGTTTCGACCAAAAATATGTCGAAACATATATTACCTGTAAAAACAAAGATAACAAATACAAATGTTATACCGAAAATGTGTATATCTTAATTTAGTATAGAATGGTTCTATACTCATTACACACCAAAGGATATTGTTACTTTTATCTTTGTAAGTAAAACAAAAATGTTTGGTTTCGACCAAAAATATGTCGAATTGTTTTACATGTAAGATAATAATCATAACCATACTTATAATTACATCTCTCTCTATCCAATGGTAGTAATTGTGATTACAATGGTAACTGTGATTATAATAGAGTAACCATGGGGTAGTGGTGATGGTAACCATAATTATAACATTTACAATAGTAAGAATTGTAATAACAATTATATTTTACTCATAAAAATATTAGTAGGTTCGACATGAATCGTGAAAATCTTCAAAATTTGGTCAGTAATCCAGTACGCATAACAGGATTTGAACCCTTTCAGTATGAAGGACTCAACTATGAAATAGGATGGCAGTTAACCCATCGTAATTACATTGCTCGTGACAGTAAAACACAAAAATTGGTTAACATATTATTCTTCACACCAGATGAGATATCATACAACAATGTTGTTTCTCGTTTTGACTTATATTCAACCATCAAACAAAATACATGTTTTAAGAAACCAGAAATTAATAAGTATCTTACTATCCCATTGGCATGGGGTATATTAACTCAAGGTTCTTCAGACTTAACAATGTTCATCCAAGCCACTACTCCCTCATCATTAGGTGGTGATGATGACGATGATAATAATGGTAATGAAGACTTATCGTTGTATCCACAAGTTGCTTTTATTATTTTACCTTACATATATACATATGAGGTTGACGTCAAACAGATAGGTACGACATCATTATCCTTATTTTTGTACCAAATGTTAACATTTCTTGATAACTTACAAACATGTGGTTATGGTCTATCAACGCTAGATTTGTCATCAATAGCATTTGATACTATCACTACATCATACATTGTTGTTAACACTCAATATATAACAAATTTTAGTCAAGGACAGGTTGAAACCAACATTTTAACTCTTAATAATATACATAAGGAAATTATGGGTACTGTAATTGTAAATAAAGAAGTACCTAATAAAATAACATCTTATAGCGAATTAAGGAAACATGTCATTGACCAATATTTTTTGAGTATCAAGAAACCCCTAATTCAAAAACATGGTAATGAACTTTTCTTTTTCTATCCAGATGATGATGTAACTGTTGTTTATAGTCTATCAGCAAAACAATTCTTATCTGTGATAAACCAAAATTTCCAACAACGGTTTAAGTTACCTACCGACTTACTGTTACCTGAAATTAATACTGTATTTTACAATTACGAACATAACATTGGACGTACTTTGTCACCCCAAACGTCTGTCAAAAATTTATACATCTTACAACAGTTATATCAAGCCTATTACACCTTAGCCGATAATACATCTTCACCTGAATTTAATTCATCACTAGTAAAAAAACAAGCTTGTGACGCTCTCAACCTGTACAATATCGTAGTTTGTCATGACCCAAAACCAATTAAACTTAATTCCATACTTTGGTTGTACCCATACCCTGAAGATCTAATTGAATACTACTTCCAAATCCAATCACTAATTCACAATACTCACTCGGAATAATGTAATTACACATCTGTTACTTCTCACATTCAGTTCAATCCATTTTATTTATATCCATTACATAATTTATATTTATTGGTTATATTAGTCAACGGTAAAAACTGTGAAAATCATAACACAAATATAATCTAATATATGTTGTTTATAATCTTTCATAGTTTTTGGTAATATGTATGTGTATATGTATATGTATATGTATGTAAATTCCGAATTTTTACTTATGTCTAATTATTAGACATAACTTAATATTATACAATATAATATTAACAACTTAGTAATATATTATATACGTGATACTATATTATAATATTCAACAGTGTGATATCATTACTAATTATATGGTTATATATAACCATATATAACCATAAAAGTGTAATAATATTTATAATAATGACCAATGTAAAATACGTTTGTAGTTATAAAATTGTAGAAATGTAAAATACGTTTGTAATTATGAGATCATATAATTATAATAATGTATATTTTACATTATTATGTATAATAAAATTGAAATCAGGTGTCAAAAATAAATAAAATGTTACAGTTGTCGGAAAGGTGGGCAGATATCGTGGATGAGGAAGAAGAAGAAAACAGACACAATAGAAATAGTGCAAATGATTTCATAATTCAATACTCTTCGATTTATAATTATCGAAATGTCAATCCTCTTACGTTATTTATTAGACGGATTGTGGCCAAGTTTGATATCGAATTTGACAATGTTGTTGTAGTTTTTAAATATGGTAGAGTCAAAGAGTTAACTTTTACATGCCTAGATGTTTTTTATTTTTATACAGCAGTAACTGTTGCATTTAAGGACCATTTAACGCCGTATATTAAGGATACTCGATCAACTGATCTTATGCCTCCTGAATTTTTGTCCCCCACAGTTTTGTCACCTCTTTCATCCTCGCCTCCCTCCCCATCCTACTTCCCATAACAATAAACATCATCTTCTCCTTCCTCCTTCCTCCTTCCTCCTTCCTCCTCATCCTCCTTATCCTCCTCATTTCCACTACTCATCGTCTCTCTTCCATCCACAAACAACAAAAACATTGGATAAACAAAACAATAAAAACATTGGATAAACAAAACAATAAAAACATTGGATAAACAAAACAATAAAAACATTGGATAAACAAAACAACATTTGGTAAATCAGATTTACCAACATTCACTAATATAATTATATATTATATATGGATATGGATATATTTGACAAATTTAATTTATCAATAAACATGTATATATGGGTTTACACAATATAACATATAATATATACTTATACTATTTGTAGTAAATTATTTAATTTTATTTATTACTTATAGTATAAGTATATAAACATCATTACATTATTGGTAAGTTAAACTTACCAATACATATACAATAAATACATAAAATATATAATTGTAAATAAAAGAAGGAAGATAAACAATACTTATATATCAAAATTGTTGGTAACTTCATAAAGTTTGTATATACCGAAGGTGAGTTTCACTATATGAAATTGCCTTGGGTAATTATGTAATTATATAATTAGCATAATATTAGAGTTATCTGATTAGATAACTTTAATAGTTACATGATGGTTGTGGATTGTCACATACACAAATTTTATGTAATTGCACTAATATCATATGAAAAGAGCAAAGGGAAAACAGGATGAAGAAACATAGGATGAAGAAAAATAGGATGAAGAAACATAGGATGAAGAGGGAAGGAAATTATGTGTAAAATCTATTGGCAATTACATAAAATTTGTGTATGTGACAATCCACAACCATCATATGAACATGTAGATATAATACATTAATTCATCTAGTTATCATCACTAATAATTACTGTGAGTAATTGTATAGAACAGCTAACTTCGGCACACATGAACATTGTGTAATTGTAATAATATATTTGAGGGTATAGATGATAAGGAAGAGGAGGATGATAAGGAGGAGAAGAAGGTGGATGATAAGGAGGAAGAGGATGATAAGGAGGAGGATGAGGAAGAGATGTTTAAAAGTCTATTTGAGCGTGTTCCAGCCCCTGAATTAAAAGATATACCTTACCATAAATTTCGGGAACAGCTGTTTGGTGTACCTGGTATAGATATTCGGCTAGTGTAGCAGATGTAATAGATTCGGTTTTTTCACAGCGACTGGCCCGAACTCCAACGCGAGCAAAGACAGATTCACCTCCAGTTTCAACACACAAGTGTGCAATTGTGGTGTCGAGTATACCGATGACAATAGTCATAACCCGTGAGTAACCAGCTTTACGATAACCATCTTCAATTATCATCTCAAGTTCATGCTGGGTACGATATTGTGTATAAAATTTTATACGAATGATGTCATTGCGTAAATCCTGTATTTCCTTCGATGTCATAGCAGTTTTATATTTGTTTTTACACCAAAAATATTTATATCTATAAATATTAAATTAATAGATAATAAATTAAATTTATACATATAAAAATGGAATATTCACTATTATCCCCACAACAGTTGGCTAAGGTATTTACGTCTGTGCCAGGTCGGGCTATCAACATGTTTTCTGGTATGTTTTCTGACTCCACATTAGTTAGTGTATCAAAATATTTATCACCAGAATTTATTGCATCCATTTCTCCTTCATTACCTTTAAATGATGTTGTTCGTGTTATTCCACAACTTGACAAGTCCTTGGTGGCAAAGGTTTTCGCCTGTACGCCTCAAACATTTAATGAAGATGTACTTGCTGCTTTACACCCCAACTATGTGGTCGAAATGTTTAACATTGTTCCTAGACATCTTAACATTGCAACATTTACTAATTTTGACAATAATAAAGCTCATACCATTCAACACTTATTTCATAGTATTGAAGTCCACTTTCCAGAATTACAATCACGTATTCACAATTTAAAAATGTACTGTAACCACCAACCACAGCAACAGAAGCCAAATAATGATGAACGTGAAGAAGACAATTGTCAACAATCCAATGTACTTCGTATTAGATTTTAATATTAATTAATCTTGTTACTCACATATTATCTTAGATAATATGTACTGTAGTCACTGTCTTCCCTCCTCTCTCTTCTCTCTTCTCTCTTCTCTCTTCTCTCATCCTCTCTCTCTTATCACTACATAGTTATAGTCACTGTCATTTAATGACGTTAATAAAGTTAATAAATCTTTATTACTGTGTAGCTAATTGCCCACCACTTAAAATTACCCTACCTCGATTTAACAAGTCACCAATTGACTGCTGGAAGGCTTGAGGTGTAATGTCACCATGAGGAAATCTGGCATTAATCAATTGCCACAAATCCTGGATAGATTGGGATTGATAACCTAGATAACGCATAACAGCAGTCTGAACGTTAACAAGTTCTGTTTTTTGTGTTGACATCAACTCGTCCATTTTGTTTTATTAACAATAAATTTATTTGTGTTGAAAAATATAAATGTCTTATTATTTAACAATTGAAGATCGTATTTGCCTCAAAGTTGCGTGTAATCACATGGCAACATTCCTTTATTGTAATTATGTTAAACTTCAACAGTACATTCTTTGTATTTATCCATATCATCATCATCATAACCAAGCCATTCACTCTACCCACCCATTGTCTCATGATGATAGGGATTAAAACCTTCTTACCTCTCTTCTTCTCCCATCTCACAAACATGTATACCAATTATCATAAATAAGTAAATATTATAGTATTTTAACAATAAACGAATTACCAGTTATAACGAAAAGGGTAAAGGAGAGAAAGGAAAGAAAGGAGAGAAGGGAGGGAGGGAAGAAAGAAGAAAAAAAATAAGAGGTATGTAATAATAGAAGTAAAAATATTTTAACAACTACAAACTAATATTGTCTTGATAAATTAATGGTATACAAGTTGTTAATAGTAATAGTAATAGTAATAGATGTGAAAAAAGACAAAACGAGAATGAAAAACAGGACGGTGGAGGTGGGGAGGGTGAGGGGAGGGAGGGAGAAGGGAGAAAAGACATATAAAAAATAAAAAATATTAACAATAACATATTTATTGTTAATTTGTAATAGTTATTATTTATACCTGGTATAAATAGTTGTAATATATGATTAGTAATCATGTATAATATACATAATTTATAATTTATAATTTATGATATATAATATACATTTTACTGTAATTATCGTGTTTGTTACATGTAATAAATATGTAATAAGTATGTAATAAGTAGGTAATAAATAATACACATTTATAATTAATTATATAATGTAATACTTGTTCATCTAAAAACTTCGAGTAAGTAGTAACTTAAATATTTCAAGTATATACAGGGAATCTTAAATATATCTATTATTTTAATTTCTTTGGAGTAGAAAAAATACACCATCTTCAATGATGTAACTGAAATTAGATGATTCTCCTTCTTTTCTCTCTCTCTTCCATAATATCGCATATTATTTATTTATTTGAGGTGTGTGTGTGTTTACACACATGGCAAACAATTAACCATCGTTAAAATATTTTAATATTATTTTAATGGATATTGACCAGATCAACATTAATACATTATATAACTAATATTTAATTACGCAATCAAAAATATGTTCTAGAACATACAATATCTTTGGTATTTCCAATATTGTTTGATTACATAATTAAAATTATAATTGATAAACTAGATGTGTATGTGGTTGATAACTAATTTAGTATGATTTTTAATATCAAACCAATTTTTGTTAAACTATTGAAAAAATATTTACGGATGACAAAGATCTTCAAACTAAATCGGATTTTTTCTAAAAATTTTTTCTGCTTAATAAAAAAGTATGTCTGCTTCTCGTTCTCGCAGTGGTTCTTATAGCGCTAGACCATCATCACCTACCCGTAGTGGTTCTTATGGTGCTAGGGCCACCTCACCTACCCGTAGTGGTTCTTATAGCGCTAGACCCACCTCACCTACTCGCAGTAGTTCTTATGGTGCTAGAGCCACCTCACCTACCCGTAGTGGTTCTTATGGTGCTAGGTCTTCTACCTCATCTGCTTACAGGAGCAGGCTAAATGATGCCGATCTCAATCAGGCCGCACAAGACTACAGTTCCGCACATGAGGATGAGGTTCAAAATGGTCAGTGGCATCAATTTGTTGGTGATTTTGCTCGTCAGTATGGTCTTCGTGTCAATGATGCTGCCCACATCCTTGCTCCTCTTTACGACCACATGAAGTCTGATCTTGGTATTCCCGAACGTAGGTCTCGTTCCCGCTCTAGCTCTGGTGCTAGTAGGACTAACTCTTGGATCGAGACTCTTCGTGCTGAAATTCCTCAGCTGAAGAAGGTCTTCCCCAACATCAATGCTATTGAGGCTTCTCATGCCCTACACCAGTATTACACTGCTGGTGGTAGCAGTGGTGTCGGTTCATTCGATTACGATGCTTTTGGTCGTGATCTTAAGGCCGCTGGAAACGGACAAGGTCCTCTTGCTGGCAATGTCAGTACTGGTGAGAAATTTATGAGGAGGTCTAGCTCTCCTTCTCAACTGCGAACTGCTGAGCCCACTTCTGCTTACCAGACTCGCTCTCGTACTTCTTCTGGTGCTGGATATTCCAGGCCTCTGTCTCCTAGTTCACCCAGTGCTTCCCCTACCAACAGATCTTATGCTCGTAGGAACTCCAGTGGTTACGCTATGAACCAAGGCCATGGTGCTACCTCACCTAACTACGGTCGTAGCTACAACCGTTTCGGATATTAACTACCATAGTAAAACAACAACAACATTTACAACCCCGAGGTTGTAAATCACACAAACCAAAAAAGGAATGTACTACTACAACGAATAAATAGTTACTCTGTACTCATGATATATTCTCATTCACATAACTCCATTCACAGAAACAAAAACACATATTAAACTCTGACGTTAAATAACATCTTGTTATTTATATACTTAAGAGATAAGAAGAAATAGACTATTGTATCACAGTTGATAAGATCACATATATATATATATATGGTATAACCATAACAACTAAAATAAATAACTATATTGTATAGTTATTATTGTAATATGTATTAAAATCATCACAATTGTTATAATACACATGTATGTTTATGTTTGGAGTTTAACATTATTGCATAATTTAACATTTAACCATATAACCATATAACTAATTAGTATGGTAAGTATTCTATTTAAACCAAAAAATAGTTTAGATTGTTTTTAACCTTTAGTAATTTAAAGGTTACAAATATAACTAGAAGTACAGATATTTTTACTCAAAGTAACCAAATATGTTGTAACAAAAGTATGTTGTAACAAAAGTATGTTGTAACAAAAGTATGTTGTAACAAAAGTATGTTGTAACAAAAGTATGTTGTTAAATAATGTAGAAATTAAACATACAATTTTAAATGATTGAAAAAATAGATGTATTATACATCTAATGTTAGGACATTAATAATGTTAAAGTATTTTTAATATTACGTAACTTTCTCTCTATCTAATGATATTGTTATTACTTTATTTATCTTGTATGTTTCAAACATTACATATTTTAACGATCGGTGATATTTTGGTATCTTTGAGATACCGATGTTATACTTGTTCTTTTAGCTGTATTTTAAAATCTACTCACTCTCCTCTTTCTCTCCCTCTCTCCCTCTCTCCCTCTCTCCCTCAAAGTGTTTAACTGTTATCAAAATATATAACTATATTCGTAATTATATTTATATTAAGTCATTCAAGTAATATTAAAATATACTTATCTTTATATTTATGTTTATATATCAATCATAGTTAAACTGTAACAAAGATAAACAAGATATTTACTATTTTTAACCATCATCAGTAACACATGTACTTTTAAATATCTGAGCATTATGACTATTGGAGTATCCGATGTGTTTCGAAACATTAAAGTATCTTTGAGATACTTGAACACAATTTAAAACAATGTATATATATATATATGTATACATATATATTGTTAAATAATTGGAATGTCATTGAGTATAGTTGGAAATTTCGAACTATTTAAAACTCTTGTAAAGTACTTTAACACTATTTACTAATTACCATTTTACTATTTTTCGATGATGTAATCATCCTAACTCACTCATCCTCCCTCTTCTCTTCTCTTCACCCCCACTGCTTACCTCCTTCTATGTTAATCTACTCTTATTAGTATGTTTTGACATTGTCAATTATTTCTAATTATGTGAAAATACCAAATATATACTTGTAACAATAGTATTTATTCACACTGAGATATTGTATTATGTATAATACGGTATTTTAATTTTAACATTAATTTAACTTGTTTTAAATACTTGTATATAAAAATATTATAACATAAATGACAATATTAGAGTTACTAACTATGTAAAGTTACCTATTTCCTTTAATTTACCAATATTATGTTACTCAAACACACGTAATTATTATTATAATCAAAATATTTTAACATGGTTAAAATATATTTTTATCTTTGTTAATAACAAGCAAAAACATGTATTAACTTGTGTATTTATGCACTTTATCATTATGTTGATCTCTTCCTCCTTCATTCCTCCTCCTCCTCTTCTTATCTTTCTTTCCTTTTATTACTACTTATTACCTCTCTCACATAAACACATTTAAAATTGTATGTATTTTATATGTTGGAGTCGTTGGAATGTTATAGATACATAAAAGTTTAAATATGTACATATTTAAAAATAAAGGGTGCTAATATAATTACTATCATGTGTGCATATGTATATATGTATATGTTAGGAATTAAGAACATATATATTTTATACAGATTTATACATCTTACAGATGTAAAATAGTTACCATAACAAATATTCATGTATGTATTTATTTACAAATAGTAACAAGATTAATAACTGTATATGTAAACTAATTACAAGTGGAGTATATCAACCAATATAACAGAAATTAATTATACAACGATAATAATCTATTCATTAGATCATCTTGGATTGTTGTAATGCTTTACTATGGAAAAAGAAGATGGAGAACATATGATCAACATGTGAATGAAGAGTGAGTTGAAATAGTGTGTATATGTGAATAGGTGGATGAGGAAAGAAGAAAGAGACAGAAAGAGAGACAGAAAAAGAGACAGAGGGAGGGAGAGACAAGGATTAAAATTATGGTTAATAATTTAAATAATAACAAAATAATATAAAATGTTAATTCTTTCTGATCTTTAAATGTTATTTTTGCCTATCAAAAAAACTATGGAGTTGAATGTGGAACATATCCGTAACATGTATGATAGGTTCCAATCAAGTTTTGTAGTTACTGGAGTCTACAATTTTGTTAACGCCGTATTTGCACCGTGTTTTCCTATTATGTCACGAAACCGTAATATGCGGTTGGTTCATGATCATCAATATGATCATGATCATCAGTTATATCAAACTTTCCAATCACCATCTACTTGTAATTATGATTCAGAAACTAAAGATTGTATGTTACGTGACAATAAACAATGTGATAATAACAATAATCGTTATCAACGTGAAGTAATAGATGTTTGGTCTATTGATGATAATGATGATAAAATTACTACAAATCAAAATAATATTAACAATAAAACAAAACAAACAGTTTGTATTACAACTTTAACTCAACAACAGTATTTATCGTCTATTATAGACAACAAAGACTATGGAGATAACGTTATATTTATGTCGGACAATGAACTTATGGAGTTGGAACCTGAACTTATCCAAAACAAAAAGATTGTTGTAATTTCTAGCAATAATGTTGATGATGATACTATTGCTAATACCATTGCTAATGTCAATGATACAAATATCGATATTGCCATCAATGATAATCCTGTTTATGATGATAGTAATGATATTGATAATACCAATGATATTGGTTATGACAGTTGGGATAACAATTGTTCATATGTAAGTCAAAGTTACACTAGTAGTGATAATGATAGCAATGACAACGATGATGAATATGTTAAAGACTTTGAATGATGAGATGAATGAGGTGAAACAAAAAGATAAAATATTCTCTTACTCCAAGTAAGAAAAATAAATACATGTTTACATATTGTTGAATACACACTTGCTATTTAAAGCTATAAGGATAATTACTATTGTTTGTATTTAAAGTAAAAATAATATGTATATTATAAATAGCATCATGTTATTTATAATATAAAGGTATGTAAATAAACATTTATATGTTTAAATAACAATATGACACTTAATATAATAGATAATGTTACATAACATTTCATTATCGGATAATGGTTATCGTGTGTATAAATAACATAATGTTATTTATTGTAAAAGATGTTAACTATAGGAAATAACAGTAAACAGGATATGTTAGATAGATATGAGGAAGGTAAAGGAAGTGAGGAAGTTAAGATCTGAGTTTACTCTGTGGTACATATTCAGATACAGGATATTCTAGAATATCAAACTCATTGTCAATAAATTGGGTGACCTTGTTCATGGCAACATCAGGATGGGGTATATGTTCAACTCCTAATCTTTGGTAAGCAATAATGGTTACTGGTTCACCAACTGATTCACCAACTGGTGGACGATCGATGGCTGATAAGATTACAAATTTGTTAACAATTTCACCTTGGGGATTAAAATATACAATCCAAATATCATCATCACTCAAAAACCAAGCAAGTGGTTGAACTTGCATATGATGTCCCACTATATTAAATGATGTAATTGCTCCATGTTCATGGCTAAGTTTAGTATATGATGACATGACAAATTCAACATCTGGTTTTACCTGACTATAGATAACAGCTGGTATAGATGTTACACCATCTTTGTGTAAAACCTGACCCAAAATATTAACCGGGATTAGATTAGCATATACTGGATGCGGCATTAAACGACTTTATTTTATTAATGCAAAATATTTAACATTATATTAATCAATAATTATGGTTGTAACTATATATATATATATATATAACTTATATAATATAAACACGTAATTTAAATACAATTGCATAAAATTCTTGTAAGTATTTGTGAACTACTTGTAAAATTTAGATTTACCAAATGTTTACAAACAGGCTTATAAGCAACAAATGTGGTGATAAACATGGTGATAAACGATAGGCAACTGACCACGAACAGCATGTATTAATATATGTGTAATTTAATAATGTATTGTATTATTAACGCTATTAGTTACATAAAATTCGTGTAGGTAACGCCATCCACGAATTATATGTAATTGTAATGATAAATAAGAGAAGAAAAAACAATATTCATTTGTATAGTTAAATTTAGTATAGAACTGTTCTATACTCACTAATACCAAATTAAACTATATCTGTGTTTATTGCGAGTAGAATGTAATTTAATTAGTTTAACAAAAAATATGTTGAACATGTTCTGTGTGTTGATATATCTTAATAGTTACACATTCACAATAATTGTGATATTAAATAAATAAAATACATATAATAGTAATGATACTTTTGTTGCTTTGAGCAACAACATATATTACATTCTTATTTATAATAATATTGTTGATACGTGAGAAGATGGAAAGAATAGGGAGAGAGAGAAAATAAGATGATGAAGAGATAGAGATATTATATATTTAATTCTTTAACATTAACATTAACATTAACATTAACATTAACATTAACATTAACATTAACATTAACATTAACATTAACATTAACATTAACATTAACATTAACATTAACATTAACATTAACATTAACATTAACATTAACAT
>Ga0302300_1000938_pt1 | contig 17881 bp, 14 predicted proteins | sample III_Palsa_E1_1_FD_198756 | JGI IMG/M metagenome (GOLD analysis project Ga0302300, IMG submission 198756) | Peat permafrost microbial communities from Stordalen Mire near Abisko, Sweden - III_Palsa_E1_1 | ecosystem: Environmental > Terrestrial > Soil > Palsa > Peat permafrost | place: Sweden... | reverse complement strand
ACAACCTTCTATACTTTACAACCTTCTATACTTTACAACCTTCTATACTTTACAACCTTCTATACTTTACAACCTTCTATACTTTACAACCTTCTATACTTTACAACCTTCTATACTTTACAACCTTCTATACTTTACAACCTTTACTACATAATATAGTAAAAAAATAAGTACTGATATGATGAATATATATATATATATATAATAGTATAACGTGTATTTGTATAGTTACATAAAATTCGTGTAAACAATGAAACATGAACATCATGTAATTATAACTATATATTATAGAGTGAATAATAATAATAATATAGTTACAAACTGTTTTTGTGGTTTATTAATTACACAGTTTTTATGTAATTTTAATCGTAAGAATATTGTAACTTTACTAGTAATAAAGTTGTGATGATGTAAAATAGTTAACTAATAGTTTAAACCAAAAATCCCTTATTCTTTTTTCTCCCACACCCCTCTATCTCTCCCTCCCCACCCTCACACCCCCAGTCTTTGTTGAATAAAAATATGCATTATCCATACATGATATTAGTATAATTACATAAAATCCGTGTAAACCGAAGGTGAGCTACGCTAAACAATCAACCGCGATAATTGTGTAGACATACACATATATATCTACGCTGATGTATACTAGCATAATTACAAAGTGTTTATGGTTCATTAATTACACGGGTCTTATGTAATTTCACCAGCAAGAATATTGTAATTGCAACAGTAATATAGCTGTAATACTACGAATGGTCAATTGGTGGTTCAAACTATGTACCTCTCCCTACTCTCCCACCTCTCCCTACTCTCCCACCCCCCCCTCTTATCACCCTTTCTCCCTAACTTTGTTGATAATTGACTACTCAAAATTTTATAACCTTTACTACAACATGTTCTAAAAAATAAGTACTAATATATATTGTACACACTAAATCATTATGTATATTAGTATAATTACGTAATTATAAGTGTATATATTATATAGCTAAGATACTAACATGTATTACAGATTATTTGTGGATTGGGGAATAGGAGGAGAGGAAGGTGTTGACTACACAAATTTTGTATAATTTGTAATACTAGTATTTTTATGTGGTGAATTGTTTTCAAATAAATATATATATATATATACATTAACTTACCTATTCCTACTTCTCTCTGTCTTATATTAATTACACATACAGTCATTCATTAAAATTAACACAACTATATGAAAATCTGTGTAATTAATGAAACACAAACATTATGTATAATTACACCAATATAATTATAATAATTATTTATATTAGTAAAGGAATATATGTATATTATCCTAGATAATATCTATTGTAGTATCAATAAAAAAATGATACTTGATCTTGTGACTATATAATTGTAAATCATGACGAGTTTTTCATCTATCAGAGATCCAAATCCAAATCCAAATCCAAATCCAAATCAAAATTTAGATGATCTAATTAGTAGATCAATCCAAACAGTACCAGGATCAAGAACACCATCAACAATGATACCAACAACCGTTCGTGAGGTAGGAGGAGGAGGAGGAGGAACATATGTCGAGAGATCACAAGGTGCTGGTTATCCAGCGAGGATGCGTGCACCTATGCCTTCTAATCATCCAAGTAAGGAGGAATTAGAGAAACAGAAATTATTTAATATGTTTGTGTTATATTTGGAATTTGAACGAGTAGGTGAACTTAAAGGACATATTAGTTACAATGCTGACTTGCTGTTGTCATCGGCAAACTTCTTTTTAGGTTTGAAATGTGGACAAGAATTTATCATCGCTTTGTATTACAAGAGTAAAATTTTTTATCGAGATGAATTCGACATTAAATGTCAACTAACAACTAAATATCAACAATACACAAATTTTATTGACATCATATCTAATAAAGACATCATGTCACTAATTCATAACTATGATGATATGACCGATGAACAAATAATTACAAGTGTGTTCAGCTACAAACTAACATTCTATAGTAAATGTTTATCAGATGCACAGTTATCAAGATTAATTGGAATCATAAATAACAAAATTAGTAGTGATGATTATGAGCGTGAGTTGGATGTTAACTTATGGGCGATATTGAGTAATAGCGGTGAAACTAGATTTCACATTTTAGCCGCTGACGTGTTATTAGATAGACACTTCTACAACTGTAATTTAAATGATATGGGTCACGATGAATTCCGTAAATATATACTAGAACATGATAGGGTATCTGAACGTGAATTATGTTGGTCTTTATCCAACCTATCTAAGGAAGACTTATGTTTGTATGATAGAAGACGAATAATGTCTATGTTATGTATTATTGTGACTGACATAAGTGAAAATGCTGATTACAATATAATTGAGGAGACGATAAATAATTTGAAACCTATCACAGTTGATGATATTCAAATCATAAGAGATAAAAAGTTGTGTGAACTAGTATACGTTCATATACCTGAACATATGTTATTAATGTGTAAGTGTTATCAGGATGAAAAACCTAGTCAACATTATTTACGACTGGTACGTATGTTGCCTGATATACATGATCACAAACCAATACTTAGCCCAATACCCGATCCATTAACGGAATGTTACATTACTCTGGATATCATTCATCCTTGTCAACTGTATCGTATGTGTGTGAATAAACACTGCGTTTTGCACTCACATCACCTACAAACGAATAAGGATATATGTGGTGTTTGTCGTCAGGACATGCTTCCACAAATATTCATGAACATTACAAATGAACAATTTGACGATATTTTTGTTTGAATCCTTCTTCTTCTTCTCCCTCTCTTTCTCTCTCTCTCTTTCTCTCCTATAATAGTTGTACATTTTAAATATACAAACAATAATAAAAATACTACATATTTGGTAAGTATCTATTCAACTCAGCTATAGTATACTCTCACTAACCCCACTCCAACCACTATTTCCCGGTTTACTTCTCTAAATGAAGAGAGAGATAAATTAACCTTATTCTCATACTAATTGTATTCACATAATATTTATGTAAATATGTTAATATAGAGATTACAGTGTGTATGTGATTAATTGGTTACACAGATTTTGTGTCATTGTACTAATATGAATGAGTTAATGTTATTCATCATAATATGATACATATTTAAATGTATTAGTGTAAATTTACATAAATCTGTATAACCAATTAACCACATGCACACTATAGTCTCCATACTAATATAATTACACTATCGACTATTCATATTTTATTCACTTCTTTATAACAATATGTTATGAGATACAATATGTTATGAGATACAATATGTTATGAGATACAATATGTTATGAGATACAATATGTTATGAGATACAATATGTTATGAGATACAATATGTTATGAGATACAATATGTTATGAGATACAATATGTAATACACAATTACTAAATACTTATTTAATATTAGTGTTTAATTATTTACTACTGATATTTATGTGATTATTATTATTAATATTATTATTAATACTAGATTAGTTAATAACTGTTATATTATTCTTTTTTCTCATATATTTGTCTTCTTCTTGTAGAAAGGAGTCTTGGTTTGACACACCCATCTCCCTCTCTCTCTCTATCTCTCATCCAAGATGTCAATCATTGTTTATTACGTAACAATACTAGAACATATAATTGAGTGAAATTTATATTACATAATTATTATGTAATTATTATTTTATCGTCATGATATGTATAACCAAAACATTAATATCTTAAGTAAAGAGAAAATGATGGAGAGAGAGGATATTTTTAGTATGGATATACCAATAACACGATTATTTTTATAATATAACAATTATTATGAATGCTGTTTAAATAATATTATGTTGAAATATATATATGATGTAAATCATTAACAAGTTGATTAGCAATCATTTTTGTGTTGTTTATTCTATCACTATCTGATTGATAGCAACATTATGTTGCTAGTCGTAATTTACATTGTTCAGGTATAATCTGGTTCTCAGTAACTATAGTATGGTCGTTTTAATGTAAAATATTTGTAATTTGACGTATCTTATGGTTATTATAAATGTCATCAAGTGATAAATAACAACCTTGTATGTCGACATAACCTTAAATTTAGATATATATATATATATATATATATATATATATATACGTAAGTACATGTATTAACATACTATTTGTTGGTATTAAATTACCTGATTCTAATCCTGTTTTTGGATCTAATTCTGTGTTTGTTGTTACAATTATTATATAATAATTTATTGAGACCAGATATACAATTTTAAGTTCAGTGGTTAATAAATAACAAAATCCACTCATGTATTCAAAAACAGTAAATTCATCAAAACTAAGTGGTATAAATGTTATTGTATCACAATTTTACTTTTGACAAGTAGCTATTAACCAAAATGGTTAAAATACATCAATTGCAATAATTGCTAATACTAGCAAGTAAAAGTAATGAGACATTATAGATCCCATAACCAAGGATTGGGGAAGAAGGAGTGGGGGAAGAAGAGGTGATACAAATGAGGATAAAGACAAGTAATACAAGTTTTACAACTTTAAGTTGTAATAACATAGTATAAATTGTGATAAATGAAATAAGTGAATTTATAACAACATATTATGTTAATGTGTTTAAAAATAAGATGAGTGACTGTTTAGAGAGGAATAACATCGTTGAACCATTAGTTGAACCATCTATTAAACGTACATCAGGTTTGCATGTTTATCAATGGGATAAATGGTGGTCAGGTAACTTTGTTATCCACATGTTATCGGAACAACAAAGGAAACTTCTTTATTTGGCGTGTGAACAGGTGGTGATGGGTCCAGAGTTGATTAGAGATAGTGTTGAATTCAAGCAGATGTGGGATGATATTGACGCCTACATCAACAAAGTAGGATCAGTGTTCGTAAAGTTGTCATCTGTATCACCCAAAGATGTTGAGTTGGAAGATGGTATGGGTTTACGTAATGACAGTGTAGAACGTGTGTTCAAGTTGTTAACTCGTAGCTTTCGTATTATGTCAGAACTAGAATATAATGATGATGATGAAAAGGAGGAACAACAGTATGCAATTGTTGTTAGGAAGTGGGATACCAGAATTAAACATGATAATGAATATCGGTGTTTGATCGTGGATGGTAAACTTGACAGTATGGTTAGGATGCATGATGAAAAGTTGCTGTCACAACATGACACAAACTTCCAAACTGTTGAAGAGTATGTAAGAACATATGGATGTTTGTTACCAAATGTCAATATTGCTTTGGATATCGCTATTGATGAAGAAAATGTTTATAATGACAGCTGTAATAACGTTATTTTTGTTGAATTTAATCCTTTGGATGACGAACTTGACCTTTACGGTGTCAACGAAAGCAATATGAGTGATAGGTTAAAACAATTACTATCATAGTAATCCGCCCACCCACAAATACACACATACACACATACACACACATTCAACATATTTTCCACTTTCTCTATTGTAAGTTATTTTAACTTAATCATCTATTACTTAATTTTCATTTCACCGTGAAATGAATTATTATATACTATAAAGTAAATTAATATTATTAATAAATATGTTATTGCCATTGAATGATGAGAATGATTTAAATTTGTAACTATTTCTTGACAACAATTTTATTGCATATTCTTTGTTGAGTAATATTAAAATTTACTATTATGGTAGTATACATTTTAACTATATTCTACTATTACCATAACAAAATTACTACGTTACTAGTATATATATTAACATAACAAAATTACAAGATTATCTTGTAATATGTATTATATAACATGTGTTATACCCAAATTTTTTTGTCTTTTAAAGCTTGTCTTAATTCCTCAATATAACCTTTAGGTACAGTATCAATATAGAACCTTCTATCATATCTAGGATTGTAAATGTAATAGTCATACATGTCATCGTAATTATACCGCTCAAGTAATTCAGTATCAGTGTTGATCTTAAAGTATTCGAGTAGGAAATTTTTCACTGAATCATTCTTGTTCCATTTTAGCTTATTAACATAATTGAGATTTATTAGACTTTCTTGTCTCTTTTTGTACATCTTTGCTGTTTCCTGATCAAAGAATTTTGTGACTGGTGGTAAAGAAAGAAACCATTTTCGAATATGGTTAATATTAGTTAAGCCATATTGATAATACAAAACACCGATAATAGCTTCGAACACATCAGCACAAATATTATGTTTAGCAAGATCCTCATCATCGGGAATTTCAAGTACAGACCGACAAATGTCTAATTCACGTGAGAAGTATGTTAATGTCTCATTTTTGGCAATTTCAGACTTTAAATCGTGTAGGTCACTAGGATTAATGTCGAGACCATAGTAATACTTAAATCTATCAACGAGTAATATCGACAACAAAGTATCCCCATAAAATTCTAAAGCTTCATAATTTTTCTTGTTTTTACCAATTTGATATTTGGCTTCAAGCTCATCACTAATATCAGCGGGTAATGGTTTTCCTTTAGGTGTTATCGCCAATCTCAGCAAGCTTCTATCTACATCAGGGAAGTATCTAGCAAGATTAAGTTTGTCAATTAACAGTTGTACTGACATATTTTAATGTTTAAAATAATATTTTATCAATTTATTATAATATTAATATACACACTTAATAATTTTAAATAATATAATATTATTTAACTGTTACAGTAACACCATCAAAGTTATAGAAATTAAATAGATTTAATTGGGGTAGAGGAGAGTGGGGGATGGAGGGTGTGGAGTATATAAGAAAAATGTAACTACTTCTTATTCTGATTTTAATTCGGACTTCACATAAGAATTTAATGCTATTTCAACGATGTGTTAGGATTTGAAAACCGCAACAATAACAATTAAAAATAAAGAACAAACAGTAAATGTATATGAAGTCTTCATACATTAAGAAAAACATATCCATGTATGGAAAACATTTTGACATGAGCAAAAAGTAATTGTAATAATGTCATCTATCTACCCATCTCCTCTCCTCTCCTATTCGTTAAATGATAGCGTGTCAGTAAAACAACAAATAACGTGATATCATCTATCTACACCTCTCCTCTCCTCTCCATTAAATGATAGTGTGTCAGTAAAACAACAAATAACGTGATATCATAATGTTTATCTATACCAACTGGATTAAATGTTATATTAACATATGTTAATATAACATTTAATCTCTAATATGTATTATACCTGTTAAACAATATAGTTGGTTAGTAACAATGTAACGTGGACTGACAATACGAGTTAAATAATAATATACCAAAGATAAAAACATCATCAACAATAGTCATTATAATAATTGTGAACCCCAGATAGCAATACTATTACTCATTGAGTTTTTTTCATCTCATTATAATGTTATATTACAATAATATAAAGGCTACTTAATTGTTGTGTGATAAATTAATTTAACTAACAACAATTACTATAAAATATAAAAACATGTCTTTTGTTGTTAATGGTAAAGAGTACTTCTATATTAAAAGATTGGGACTTGGATCAAATGGATCGGTGCATTTAGTTCATGATGAAAAAACGAATAAGTTTGCTGTTAAAATACCGGTTTTTTATCACTCAGATGAACTTGAGCCTGAACCTGAACATATAAAGCGGTATGATGTTACTGTTGACAGATTCCACAGTAGTAATAGTAGTGAAAGTATTGTCGATGAAATTGTAACTTTGCAGAAAATATCTCGTTACTTAAGAGGAGAGTGTCATCCAAATTTAGTTTGTTATTATGACTCTTCCATATCGATGATGACCAATTCATGGTTACCAGGACCAATGCAAAACACCCATAACCAGAACATACCAATTATAGTTGAGGAATATATTAATGGTATAACATTAGAAGGAACTAATTTATCTCAACAACAACTGTCTAAATTTATACCTGATATGTTATCTGCCCTATCTGTACTTGATATAATAGGTATTCAGTATTTGGAATTACACCCAAATAATATTATGTATGATGGACACAATTACATTATTATCGATCTCGGTGAAACAACTAAGTATGATACAAGAACGCAAGAAGACCAATCTCGTGAACATGCTGTATATTTAGCCGAATTAATCTATATAACATATCATGGTGGATTTAGCTTTGATTCAAAAGCCTATAATGATGTGATAACAATGGATAGTGATGACACTTATGACAGTGTTATAAAACAAATAATTACTCAGTATCCAACTATACCAGAAGCAATTATAATGTTTTCAAGACACTTTCCTGATCTCCAAGTCCAGATTACACTAATAGATACTATCGATACTTATCAAAATGGCACTGTAGTACAGTCAAACTCCACTTACCATATCACACACTAAATTGGAGGAGGAGGGAGGGGAGGAGCATTAAAATAAATACATTAATAACGTTTATTAGATAAGTTGAATCCAATAGTTTAGTTATTTAAAATTGGAAGTAATTATAACGTAATTAATTACATGATACTGTCATATCAAAAGAATAAGATTAAAACTATTAATGGTACCATTAATATTACTTGTAGTGTTTAAATAACAACACAATGTTGTTATATTCAACTAGTAGTTAATCCAACTTCACTGTTCACTAGAGTTTTGAAGTTAGAGTTTAGAGTCAACGGTGTAAGGTACAGTCAAAATTGACTATTGGTATTAAGATGACTATTGACAAACAATAAAATGTCTTTCGATTTATATGGAAGAGGTTATAACTATGATCGTAAAATAGCACAGGGTGGTAGTGCTTCTGTGTTTCTCGTTCATGACAATGAAGGACAGTATTACGCTGCTAAAATATCAACACCTTTTCCACAAGAAATGCTGGATGACATTCACAATTATGAGCCTGACTATCGGGGACCCTGGACAACTGTCGATAGGATTGATGAGGAAATTGTTACTTTGAACAAACTTAAGACGTATTTAAGTGGTGACAGAAAACACGAAATTGTATGTCATCCCAATTTGGTGTGTTACGATCATGATGGTGTCGTTCCCAATTCTCAACTACCAGGCCCAATGACCAACCCTTATGGAGAAGATGTGGCCATCATATTGGAACACTTTGTTGATGGACCAACTGTTCATCAAATGATGAGTCGACAAACAACAGATCAACAAACAACAGATCAACAAAATAACATTGACCACTTCAAATTGGTAGTAGATATGTTATCTGCACTGTCAACGTTGGAGGATGCTGGTATTTACTATCCGGACTTGAGTGAGTATAATGTTATATATGATACAGACAGTAATAACTATGTTATTGTTGATTTTAATGATGTTCATGTTAATGAAACCTTAAGTAAAGTAGATGTATCTGTTAAACAAGCTGGTATTTTGGTCCGTTTTATTTATTATGTAATTCATGGTCAACGACTTAATCATGTCACATATGAATTGAGTGAACCTGGTTTGTTTGATCCACATAATGTGTTTGATATGTGGATTAAAGATGTTCTGGTTGAACAACTATCTTTACAGTCAACAATTGCCATCTTTTCACAATACTTCCCTGACACTAATGTTAATATTCGTTTACGGGACACCATTGAAGTTTATGAGGATAGTGTCAAGCTGAAAACATTGCAAGTACAAGAAAAGACAAAATCCAAACCCATTTCTAAATATCCAATTGATGTTATTGGTGATACAGTTTATATGAACTTCAATTTAGGACATGATCAATTGGGCTTCATTAGTTACAATGGGAAAAAGCTTACTTATAACTCATCATATCACACTAATTATAATAAGGTGTTGAACATTGTTCAAACGTCACTACCACCACTTGGTGAGTTACCACATCCAACCGAAACAATCAAGAAGTTTGCTGACAAGGGAGTAACCCTTTCAAAGGACACCAGTCCCGAGAACCTGTTTGTGCTAGAACAAGCATTAAGTAAGTATTTTAATGAGAACAACGAAGACGGTAATAACAAGATTAGAAGGTATGTGTCTGATATTCTGACTAGGTATAACATTATCAAGAAGCCAAAGTCTGATGTTGCCTTTGATGAGTTGTTATCACTGGCTGGAATTAAACCTTATTCTTGGCCCATATATAAGAAGGTTGAAGGTGCCATCTAACAGTATATCTACTTACTAGATGTTGGGGGCTTATCTATCACTGTTAGATCTATTAGAGTATTACAAAATTATTTTGTAATGATGTTAAACATAAATTTAAATATAAGTGTAAATGTAAGTGTAGATTAAGAACCAAAATAAAAAGATAACAATAATGTGTTATGAATCATAACAATATTTATCGGATGGAGTATATACTTATAGTTTAGTAATTTACTTATTTAAAATCAAGTAGTAAATGTATATTCTTTACAAGGAGATTAGATATTAATACAACATAAAGAAAACAATAAGGTTGAAGCTAACAATAGTGGTTGTCACTAACACGATAACAAGTACAAATATAAATTTAAATAACAACAATGTGTTGTTATAATCAACTAACTATCATTCCAAAATTTCTGTTCATCAAAACCAAAACAACGTAACAAACCAATTGCAACTGGTAACAAGAAGATAACAATGATAAACATACTAGTCCCCAGTACAATACTCTCCTCTAGACTGTGGTAACAAATACTTGTTGTGTTGTAATAACTTAGGATAAAAAATAGAACACCAGCTACTAACGACCAAAATACAACATACAGAATTTTGGCTGTTGATGTTATTTTTGATGTACCCGATGTTTTGTTCATATCCAATGTTTTTGTTGTATCTACTGATATACAGTATTACCACATATATTTATATTTACAATGTTGTGAGTGATGTAAATAATCAAAAGTCAATTATTAACATTAAATAGAGACAAAGATGGTAATGATGAGAGAGGAGGAGGAGAGAGGAAGGTTAAGATAACAAATACAATTGACTTTATAAGATGGGTGGTGATATTGTCATTGATGACAATATTAGGTTACTTACTCACTTACTCTATGGTACAACAATAACAAGTAGGTTGTTATTTATTTCTGTACTGACTGTTATAACATCAAATGTGTTGAATGGTGTAATAAAGGCAACATTTATTGGTATTAACCAACATGTATATAATTATTATTACTAATCACGTTAAACCATATATAAATAGGTTAACCTCTTTATATTTTAAACATGTATGTAATTTAATGGTTATAAGATTACATATGTATTGTTAACATATCTCTAGTTTGAATCTTGTTAGACAAGGTTAAAATATCATGAAACACTTTTCAGTAAACAATACATACAATATACTATACTTATGGAATTAGAGATTCTAAGACGTTAACAATTACAATCTTAAAACAATAGTGGTTGGGTAATGTACATTACTACATTAAATATTCGTAGTGTTGTTATAACCACAAAACAGATAACTATCACTATAACCAATATTTGTTCATAGTAGTCTAACTACTATGTAACTACTAATATATACTTAATATTCTTAACAACGAAGATACACTAATTACAATATCATACACAGTATTAAAGTGTGTATTAATTACACACATATGTTTTGGTCGATATGGATAGATGTTTACCAAAAACAATACAACATCGTTAGTAACAAAATTTACTTGTTGAATATAATAGCAATCTTAACATATGCATAAAATACATACTATGTGTTGTTTATCACCAAATACACAATTAATACAACCTGTCTCCTTGTCAACAGTACTTCTTTAATCTTGTTATAATTACAATACAGTTATTAACAATACTGCAATGTATTGTTATGAATTTGGGAATTTGTAATACACATGTATTTGTGATAACTATACTATACACTGTTATAGTTGGTAACTACAATTTTTTTGTGGTAACAAAAAAACAAAAAGATAGTATCCTCTGTGATATCAACATACCTAACGAATAGGTGTCAACCAAAGTATGTTACTAACATATATGTTTAGTGTAACAAATACATACATTAAATAAAGTAACTAGTAACCATTTTAATACCACTCATTAACGGTAATTGTCTACACAACTGTATTTTGTGTTGTACTTAACATTATAGTAACACAACGATGTTACAACAAGTACTCATTAATACAGAAATAAGTACTTGTTGTAACAAGTCGAAGTATACAACAATATAGTTTGGTATTACAATTATCTACTCATCTGTATCAATACATAAATTATCACAATGATGTTATGTTAGTGTTGTTACTTTAAACTATACTTGGAATGATACTTGTAGCAAATGTAATTACTAAACACAACATAATCTAATCTAAATTTAGGTTAAAACAATGTATGTTGATATAACAACATTTTTAACATTACCTATAGGTAATGTTAAAAATGTTGGGATCGAAAATTTCCTAACCCGGAAAACTACTCTTGAGACATAATATACTATTGTAGGTAAGATATTAGCAAGTACGTAACTTAGAATTATTTTTAAGAATGTTAAGTTATATGTTATTGACAATAGTAGTAATATATGTTATAGTTGGTGGACATAAGAAGGTTTTATTGCATCCAACATTTAAAACTACCATGTATTAACTTGTTGTAACAACATATATTTATCCTAGTAAATAGCAACACCATTAACGAGTAGGTGAGTTGCCCTCCTCCCTCCTCCCTCCTCCCTCATTAGTGTTTAGTGTAATATTGTCCAATTACTGTTATTACAGCTACTAGTTATTTTGTAATAGTTTAACTATTACAATACTAAACATATAAAACCATACTAGTTGTAAAAGTCAAACTAGTAATGTTACTTTGAACATATATGTGTTAATAACAAACATATATTGTTTTAACTGTAACTTAAACACTGGAAGTAAGTAACAATAACTTAATAAGTAATGTTTCTTGTTATTGTAATAGTTAATAACAATCACACATTGAGATTATATTTTGTTACAATTTTATAATTTACATAACAAATACTTAATATTCTGTGATAACTAGTTATGACATACAGTACAGTATTTTTAACATTACCAAAAGAAATAAACATGGTTACCATGTTTATAATTGTTATGTATATTTGTATATTTAATAATAACACAACAATATGTGTTTGTTAACATGTTAGTGAGATTAACAATGTGTACTAGTTAACACATAATCATGGGACATACTACATTTTAATGTTACTATTACAATGATAAGACAACAAGATTTTGTTGAGGTTGTTATATATTATTAACACATGAATAGAGAGTAGAAACATTAAACAATGTTGTTTTGTTTCTACCAGACTTAATATACATTTAAATTTCGTCTGTTACAATAAAGTAGTTATTACCATAACACTTACTTTAACATTGTTTTAGTTGTGGTAGAATTAGTTGTTGTATAGTTGTAAACATAATTTACAACACGTTAAATGTAACATTACTGTTATAAGTTATATTTATTGTAAACAACAAAATTGTAATAACTTAGATTATTACATGTTGTTAACTCTTATTAGTTAATGTACTGATAACACAAATAGTTAACACAACCAAAATATGTTAACAATGTACTATTTTAACTACCAATTACTATACCATAACATACTTCTTGTTGATGAATAATGGATAAGTAGTTATTGAGTGCTTATATGTTTGAGTATGTAATTGTGTATTGTTTTACCCAACTTTAGAAGTGGACAACACAATCTTTATCTCTACTATCTGTCTAGTAGAGAACTAATAACTTAACTGTCATGAGTAACAATTTAATTCTTCACTGTATAATTGTTATCTTCTGAAAATATACACATATAGGTACATACAATAGTTATACAGATTACTAAACGTATAACATATACATATATAAAATGTAAATATATGAAAGATAAATATCGGTTGAATATTACAATAAACAAGAACATGTAAAGTTACATGTTGTATATATTTTGTTGTATGTAACTTGTAACTTGTAACTTGTAGTTTTAACAATACAAGAATTAACATATCAACACATGTTTTTGGTTTGAAATAATAAGATATGTATGTACTGATCTGAACAGGATAAATGTTGGTAGTAAATGCCTTACCAGTTGCAATGTTTTATGTTTTGTATTAAAACGTGTATAAATATATATATACACCACTTGGGTATTAAAACTATATCAATATACGATATACCGATTTAATCTTAAACATCTAATGTATCAAACATATACATTACTAATGTTAAAATAGTATATTAACACAAATATTACATGTAACAACTACATGTATAACATTAATTACAATCCTAATATTTACGTAATGTTAACCCACACCCACACACACAAAATTGGTTTACATGCAAAAGTAAAGATAATAGCTACACTTCTTTTAGAATAAGAGACATATACACATATACACAATCTTAATTTAGTATAGAATAGTTCTAATACTCATTGGTACTATAGGTTATTTACACTAAGTTAAAATCGTATACATACAAGTAAGATAATTTTGTGTTGAGTTCGACAAAAACATGTCAAACATATATTTATATTACTACCTGTAAAATTAAAAGTATAAAGTATCCTTACTATTAACGAGTATAGAATGTTTATATATTAAATCTGGATTGTGTATATACGTTTGTTGTATAGAATAAGAGTTCTATTATTAACCTATGTTTAGTATATCTTTAACATATTTTTGTTTTTATTTCAAACAAAGACAAAAATATGTTTGATAGTGGTTATAATACTTAACACTACTATACACATATATTATAAACAATAGTAACATATGTCGACTACAATTGGTAAAAAACAAACCAACTTTACGTTGTTAAACTTTTGTATTGTTGTTATGTTAGCACAATTAGGAAGAAAGTGGAGTAGCTAACAACATGTTAATACTTTGCATTATTACATAACATTATGTTAATGATATGGTTGGTAACATACAGTTACTATTATGTTATTAACTGGGGGGGGGGAAGGGAGGGGAGGGGAGATAAACAAGAGATAAAAATTTTGTTAAGCATAACAACCCTATGTTTAATGTGTATTCCCTATATACTAATTACTGGTTAATCTAGACGGTAAACATAATTGTTATGTTTATAGTATATAATTGTTATACTGTTTATTTCTTATGTTGGTATTACACTCACCAATACAATAATGTGTATATTACATGTCAAAACAAAATTATTAGTATATTACAAGTAACACAATAATTGCGTTAGATTACATTGTTATAGTAGTAACACAAAATTTTAACAGGACGAAGTTAGATTGTTTTTACTGGTTATGGTTGATAGATATTTTCCACTAACATGTTTTACTTGTAATTTAAAATTACTACAACTACAAATACAATATCGTACTAACACATATAACAGTTTGATTGTTATAAAATAGGTAATGGTAGCAATTGTTACTACCGCAATAAATGTTAATTGCAGTAACAGTAATTTATGTTGTTAACAATATTAAATATAATTAAACACTGTGCACATTTTTAAGATGTATATACAATTACTATGTTTGTGTATTATTTAACACAAACACTTACTTGTTAAATATGTAACTTACAACATCTATTTAGAATTAGTTAACTACTACAATATAGTTACAATATACAAATTACCTTATCTTCATAAATTATAATATGTTATAATAACCATAATATGTTAGTGCATGTGATATAACTGTTATTATGTTACCAATTTACAATTTGTGGTAAACTTAATACAACAAACTAATTACTATGTGTGACATAGTATTAACATTAAGCTTACTTGTAATATGTGATGTGTAATAACATGTTAAAATTACTATCTATCATAACATGTTAACTAATTATAGTTTATAACTAATACTCGATGATGGTAATTTGTTTATGGTTAGAAACTATAAAATACAAAATGTAACATTAACAAGACCAAGATTAGTTGATACCATTACATTTTATGGTATAGCTTATAACCATTATTGTTTGTTGTCGATGTGTACACATACTTGCTACATTGTATACAAAATACACTCATCCAATCCAAACTGCGAGCATCGGCGTTTATATGAAATTACAAAAATGCTCAAACGCCGATGCTCGCAGTTTGGAACATATATGTATTTATATGTGTATAACATACACACTATGATTAACTAAATAAACAAAACTGCGAGCATCGGCGTTTGAGTATTTTTGTAATTTCATATAAACGCCGATGCTCGCAGTTTGTTTATAGTACAAATAGTAATCTGTATAGTATAAGAGGTACTGAGATGTATTTAAAAACGTAAATAGTTAACGACATAATTGTTACTTACATACTTCTGGTTAAATTAAATAAACAAAAGACAAATAACAATATTATATATAATGTTATAGTTGCACATGTTATAAACACAATTATAAATTGTGTTATTAATGTTAAACTATCTAGTAACATGTTAATATGTATAATGTAGTTAACAGTTAATTAATAGCCAAAATGTAGAGGTGTTGATGTGTTAATATTGTATCTTGTATCACCAACTACATTTGTACACAAATTATAACAGTAAGTAGTTAATTGTATTAATTATGTAAAACATATCACACGAACAAATGTATATTTAATATTACATGGGTTACAGTTGTAAACAATATATTTAGGTGTTTTAACATCAAACAACAATACATTAGAAATTGTATATGTAAACATTATCACATGAGTAAAACCAGGTTTTAATATCTATTGACATAACAATAATACCATTAGTAATACAAAATACAACATATATAATAAATACACATACAAACATTTAACAAAATACAGACACAAGTGAGAGTACAAACAATTATGTATTGAATGTGTAAATACAAACAATTACTTGTGTTACGGTTGGTTACTAGTAGTTATCATGATGTGTTACCAACGATAATTATCGTTGGTAATAATTTTGTGCTACAAAAAACACCCATACACTACTATACATATGACTACTAACCTAACTAAAATGTTAACAGATTATGACAAGTTTATTCATGACCAAAGACGTATATCACCTGACTGTCCATGTATCACAATGATGTTATTATACGCAGAAATAAACTCTACTACAGTTAATGATTTACAACAACGTGGTTTTACTTGTAAGTTAATCTATGATGAACAGGTTCCCATATGTTGGTTTATTACCAAAACCAGTCTAATTTCCACTGGTACAAACCAATGTTACAATTGTTAACTCTCTCCTCCCTCTTTTTCTTCTTTACCTTCTTTATCTTCCTTACTTCCCTCCTTACTTCCCTCCTCACTTCCCTCCTCACTTCTCTCTCACTCTCTCTCTTTCACTCTCATTCATATACGTAACCATTACCACATAGATGTTTGCGGATGGTTGCCTACGCAGATATAATGTAATAATACTAGTACTACCCCTGTTCTTCCTACCCATCATCCATCTCTTCTATTGTTTATTCTTTGACCATATTTGTTTTATTATACAATATCTGCGTAAGCAACTATCCGCAAACATCTGTGTAGTAACATGAGTTAATCTTCTCTTCCTTCCTCCTTCTCTTTCTTTTATCTTATTCTATTATTCTGTATTTACTAATATTACTCTTTCCAGTATATAAACAACAATTATTATATAATATATGTTAACATCTTACTTTAACATAACAAACACTATATTCATTACAATATAACACTATGTTATATTCTTTGACATAAGGAATGTTGTATTCACTACAACATAACATATACTTGTTAAACCATATACTTGTTAAACCATATACTTGTTAAACCATATACTTGTTAAACCATATACTTGTTAAACCATATACTTGTTAAACCATATACTTGTTAAACCATATACTTGTTAAACATATCATACATGTATTAAAATGTAGATAACATATATGTTAAA
>Ga0302300_1000937_pt1 | contig 17887 bp, 22 predicted proteins | sample III_Palsa_E1_1_FD_198756 | JGI IMG/M metagenome (GOLD analysis project Ga0302300, IMG submission 198756) | Peat permafrost microbial communities from Stordalen Mire near Abisko, Sweden - III_Palsa_E1_1 | ecosystem: Environmental > Terrestrial > Soil > Palsa > Peat permafrost | place: Sweden... | reverse complement strand
TTCTATTTTCATATTTCTTTCTTTTGTTTCAATTCTAATATCTTCTATATAATCATTATATATTGATAACATATCGATTAATGTAGAATATTTTTCAGGATTTCTTTCAATTAAAAATTCAGTATTATTTTTAATATTTATTAATGATCTTATATGAACAAGAGTTAAACCTTTTTCTTCATATAATTTAATAATTTGAGATTGATTTTTTGATAAATCTTTAAACATTTTCGAAAGTAATTTTTCCCAATTTTTCTTGTTAAGAACAACATCTTCCATTAATTCTTTTGTCTTTTTTTCAATTTCTCGTTCTTTTGATTTAATTTCTTTTAAATTAATTTCTTTCTTCTTTTTTACCGTTTCTAATAATTTCTTAGCAGTATTTTTATATTTTCTATCATTTTCTTTTTCATCATTTTTTCTTTCATCATCTTCTTCGTTATCAGAATTATATTGATCAATATGTCGTTTACAATATCCTGTGGGACTTTTTGTTGATATTTTACATTGTTTATTTTTTTTCGTTAATCCTTTACAGGTCATCTTTAGAATAATTTATTATTAATAAATATCTTAAATATTAGTTTTTTATGTTGATATTTTGATCATTTAAATCACGAAAATTAAATTTATTTCAAAGACAATTCAAAGAAAATTAATTACTTTAAATTTTCTTTTTTTATTAATATCATAATAATAATTTATATTCTTATAAAAACTTAAAATGATTAAAAATTAGAAATGTTAAAATTAGAAATGTTTTATAAAAGTTAAACTATTAGAAATATTTTTAAAGTTAAAATTAGAAATTAGAAATGTTTATAAATAAAATTATTTTATGAAATGAATGATCATAAAAGTTAAATCATTATAAAGTTAAATCATTATAAAGTTAAATCATTATAAAGTTAAATCATTATAAAGTTAAAATTAGAAATTAGAAATGTTTATAAATAAAATTATTTTATAAAATGAATGATCATAAAAGTTAAATCATTAAAAAGTTAAATCATTAAAAAGTTAAATCATTAAAAAGTTAAATCATTAAAAAGTTAAATCATTATAAAGTTAAATCATTATAAAGTTAAATCATTATAAAGTTAAATCATTATAAAGTTAAATCATTATAAAGTTAAAATTAGAAATGTTTTATAAAATAAAATAATTTTATAAAATTAATGATCAAAAAGTTAAACAGTTAAATAAATTAATGATCAAAAGTTAGAAATATTTTTTAAAAAGTTAAACAGTTAGAAATATTTTTTAAAAAGTTAAACAAATTAAATAAATTGATTAAAAATGATTTTATATATTTAATTAATTCAAAATATTAAAGTAATAATGTCTTTATCAAAAGAAATCAAATCAAATACAGAAATCAATGAATTGATTGATAAGATCAATGTTATACTTGATCCATTAACAAATCCTAAAAATAAAAGAAATTCAATTTTACCAATAGTATACGATGAAGTATGGAAAATGTATAGAGATCATAAAGGTAATTATTGGGTGGAAGAAGAAGTTCCATATAGAGATGATTTACCACATTGGAATAAAATGGATTCAGATTCTAAATATTTTATTAAAATGATGTTGGCGTATTTTTCAGCAAGTGATTTAATTGTAAATGAAAATGAATCAGAAAATGAATCAGAAATTACAATTCCCGAAGTTCAATTTTATATTCGAAATAAAATGGAAAGAGAAGATACACACAGTCTTACATATGGTAATCATTTGGAAGTTTTGGTTGAAGATAAAAAAGAAAGAGATGAATTGATTAATTCTGTTGATACAATTCCAGTTATTAAAGCGAAAGCCGATTGGTTTAGAAATTATATCAATAATGGAACTTTAACAGAAAGAATAGTAGCGGGTGCTATTACAGAAGGAATTTTTTTCTCAAGTAGTTTTGCTTCTATTTTCTGGTTAAAGAAACAAGGATTAATGCCAGCGTTAGTATATTCGAATGAACTAATTAGTAAAGATGAAGGACATCATAGGGATTTTTATTGTTTAATTTATAGATCATTAATTAAAAATCAAATTCTTACAGAAAAAATTATTAAAATGATCAAAGATGCGGTTATTTTAGAACAAAATTTTGCCACAGTTTCTTTGCCCGTTAAACTCATTGGAATGAATAATGATTTAATGAAACAATATATTGAATATGTTGCTGATCATTTAGCGTTAAATCTTATAGGTAAAACTATTTATAATAAAACAAATCCTTTTGAAGGTTGGATGGAAATGATTAGTTTAAATAGCAAAAGTAATTTTTTCGATAAAAAAAATGGAGAATATGCGGAAACAAGTATGATTGGAAATAAAGATGAAAATCAAGTAAGATTTGATGTAGAGTTCTAGAAAAAACCAATTAAATTATAAATATATTAAATTAATATATTTATAATGGAACCAGTTCTATATAAAAATACAAATTTAAATTTAAACTTGATTAAAATTATAGATTTATATAGTATAATAAGACCGAGATATTATAAGGAAGAATTATTAAAGAAAACAAAGCATATAAAATGTATGTGTAATCATTTCTTTATTATGGGATATAAATATTCTATATTAAATTATAAAGTTAAATATAGTAAAAATTTAAAAGAATGGCTTATATGTAGATATTAAATCATAAAATTTAAGATATGACAAAATAATGAATTTTTTAAAAAAAAACTAATTAAATCATTTTTTTATTAATAATAATAAAATATGATAATACCAGTATTAATAATTGGAACTGTATTTATAGTTAATTACATTTATAATTTATATAAAGAAGAATTAGAAACTTATGATTTAGAAACTAAAGAATTAGAAGAAATAGATTTAGAAAATAAAAATAAAGAAACTTAAGAATTATAAATTTATTAATATAATAAATTTATATAATGAATAATGAAAACAAACGAGAAAATAAGGATAAAGGTATTGTTATTTTTAACTTGATTCAATCTTATTTAGATCAAGTAAAAGATAAATCTAATAATTATGATGTTTTACAACAATTATTTCAAAGATATGAATTTGGTCTTCAAAAATATGGAACTCCATTAATGAGTAATGATGGAAGAGATGCTGTTAAAGATGTAAATGAAGAGTTATTAGATGCTATACAATATTTAATAAAAGCAAAATATAATAAATGTGATTTAACTTCAATTAAGAAAAATCTATATATTTTAAATGAAATTATGGATATTAATATTTAATGATCAAATGTTATCAGTCTGGGAAGTAATATCCATATGTTTTTATGATTATTGTAAACATAATCTTCATATGGGAAATTAGTAAGTGAATAATAAATATCAAATATATTTATTTTTAATTCATTAATAAATGGAAAAGGAATAAATATAGTATATTTACTTATTATTTTTGATAAATTATTATTAATATTAGTATTATTATTAATAAGTTTTTCCATTTAATTACAATAAATAATTTTATGATTATAAAATTATTTCAGTTTTTTTTATATACTTGTCTACCTTTATAATAATAATTTTTAGTTATTACAGGTTTATTATTACCAAATTTTTTATAATAAATACTAGCAGGGCCATCTATTCTATGTAATAAATTATTACAATAATATAAAGATTTTTTCATTGTGTAATCTCTAGTATTTTCTACAATTATAAATACTGGTTTATCTTCACAATGTAATTTATTATTTATGAGATTTTCTATCACATAACCATACATTGTTTTAGTTTTAGTATATTTTTTATTTAAACCATATTTTCTTTAAATTTTTTGGTTTTAAAAATAATGGTAAAATATATTGATCTTCACAATAATCAAAATAATGAATAATTATAGTTTGTAAGTTAAATGATAAATTCATTATTAAAAAAACTAATATAATTTAATAATTTATTAGTTTTTTTAATAATGAATGTTCAGAATGGTGGAAAGGTTTATTACATATTAAAATATAAATTAAATAATAATTTGATTAAAATTATTGTTCATCTCCTTACATAGTAAGGTAAAGATATTGTTTATGTAATATTCAAAATAAACAAATATTTCTATTTAAAGAATTTTATGAGGCAACGAATTTAATTATTATGATCAAAAAAATTTTAAAATTAGAAATGAAAGAACATATAAATTTTTTCATATTAAACATAATACTATAGTATGGTTAATTTCTGATCATAAAGATTAATTTTAATAAAATAAATTATTTTTTCTTCTGAGTGATCAAATAAATGATAATACAAAATAAAACAGCAATAATTACCCAATATAATTTAATATTTGTTTTTGCTATATTACTACATAATGGACAATTTACAAAATGTTCATAATTTTCTAAACAGTCGTGTTTTTTTTCTCTCATTTGTCCTCCAATTGGAGGCCCATTTCCTTTTGGATTATGATAATATAAATTATCTGTATTTGGGTAATTTAAATTGTTCATATAATCATTGGTATCTCTAGGTTGATATTTTACGGCATGAATATTTTCAACTGGTTTTCCTTCTAAATATCCTGGATAATTCATTTCGTGATTTGTAATATGAGGTTGATTGTCAGTTTTATAATTAGCGGATACATCTTGAATATTGTTATAATGGGTGACATAATTAGTTTCTGGAATTCTCATAAATAAGGGATTATAACGATTACGATGAGCAACGGTATCATTTACTTGTTTTATTCGAGTAGTTTCACGATCAACATGAGTAGGAAAATCGTCTAGTAATTCAAAATTACCATTTCCTTTAGAATAATCCATATTTTATTATTATAATACTTAGAAAATATTGTTTTAAAAATTAGTTAAATAAAATAAATAGTTATTAAATTTTTCAATAAATTTTAAAATAATTTTAATTAATAAAGTATATAATAATCCCAATTATGACATCTCTTGACGAGTTTAGATTTAAAATTTCAGCACTTAATAAGTCATCTGCTCCATATGAAAAAGATACCAAACATGGAGATAATTCTAATCCATTTTTAGATAAATATAAAAAATATATTATTTGTGCTGTTGTTATATTTTTATTATTAGTTCTTTTCAAACCTGGATTTATACAGGGAAAAACTGAAGAAGGAAAGAAAAATAATAAAATTGTGTTTTCATCATTAATAAAATATTGGATCATATTTAGTTTAATTATATTTGTATCAATTTATGTTTATTGTAATGTTATTTGTAAAAAAAATAAAAATGATAGTAGTAGTTGTAAACGTTGTGGAAAATAAATATTTTTTCTTCATTTTTTTATTTAATAAAAAACTAATAAATTAATAATTTTTATTAATTTACTTTATTAATAAAAGTTCACTCGAACTTTTATCCTTCCGAAAAGACTCTATTATTAAAAAAAATGACTGATTTTATTTCTTTAAATATACAAGAAAATCCTGATTTTTTTATCAATCAAAAAGATAGTGAAAAACAAGAAGAATTAAAGGCTGAAAATAAGTTTATTACAAGATTTATTCTTTTAATATTAATATTGATATGTTTATATGATATTAGTATTAATATAATATTAGTAAATGGATTATCATATGATAAACAAACGGTTAAACCGGATATTGAATGTTCAAATTCATATATAAAAAATAAATATATTGGAAATATGACACTTCCTCATAAATGTTATATTGATCATAATAATGGATTAATGTTATCTATTATAATTTCTGATTTTATATGTATTTTTTACTGTATTAAAAGTTTATTTTATAAAACAAATTTTAATCTTTATTTATTTCCATTATTAATTTCTTGTTTTATTTATTCATTTATTTATTTTGTTATTAAAAATGATCAATCTTTATGTGGATTAAATGATTTAAATAATATTATAATCCAAAAATCAGATTGTTTTCACATTTTTACACACTGTAAAGGAGATTTAGTTGAAAAATGTAGAAATATATATATTTATGGAATGAGAATTGAATTTAAAAATACAGAAATAATTAATGAATTTAGAGATAAATTATTTAATTTAATGTATTCTTATATCCCTATATTAATTTTTATTTTTTATTATTTAATTAAAGTAAAAAAAATTAAAGTAAAAAAAGTAAAAAAAGAAAGTTATAACAATTTATTATTTTTAGGTTTAAATATTTTTTGTTATTTTTTGATTTATTTTATAGTTGTTAAATCTGGAACAACTGATTTTTATAGAAAAACGTGGATAGATCATTTTAATAATATTTGTAATTTAATTATATATTCGACGATTTTAATGTTAATTAAAAAAACAAAAGAAATTAATTATTTTTTATTCACATTAATTTCTGGTATTGTATACACAATTATGACAATTAATATAAGTTTGATTCAAACATCTCTTCAATCAAAATCTATACAAACCTGGTCGTATAAATTATGGATAATTATGATTATAATATTATTGGTAATAATAATTAATATATTATATAATACATATTTAGCATATAAATTTAAAAAGTTAAAATATCATTTGATTGTTATTATTTTTAATATTGTAATTTATATCATGGGATATATTGTGAGTTTACAAAGAGAATATCATATACATCATTGGCAAATAATGTTTTCGATGATGTTAATTAATATATATCCGACAAAAATATCGAAGATGGGATTTTATATTATGAATGGAATATTTATTAATGGATTTTCACAATATAATAATGAGAAAATGTTATTCTAATAAAAAAAATAATAAATAAATGTTAAATAAATTTTAATTGGTTAATTAAAAAGATCAAATAATTATTTTTATTAAATATTTTTTATTTATTCTTTATAATAATTAAATATTTGATTAAATGGCAAAATCACCTAAAAGAAAATCTAGTAAAAAATCCAGAAAACGTCGTTCTCCAAAACGCGTTAGTGGTAAACAAATTACTAAACTTATTCGTGCTATAAAAAGTATGAAAAAATCTTGTAAAAAATCATCCAAAAAGAAGCGTTCGGCTAAACGTAAGTCATCTAAGAAGAAACGTTCAGCAAAACGTAAATCAGCAAAACGATCATCATCTAAGAAGAAGCGTTCAGCCAAACGTAAATCTTCAAAAAAGCGTAAATCATCTAAGAAGAAACGTTCAGCAAAACGTAAATCAGCAAAACGTAAATCAGCAAAACGATCATCTTCAAAGAAAAAGCGTTCAGCCAAACGTAAATCAGGTAAACGTAAATCGGCTAAACGATCAACTGCTTAAATTTTTTTAAAATATTTCAGAGTTTAAAATAATTAACAAATTTAATAATTTGTTAATAACTATTTTTTAATGTTTTTATTCTAAATTGAAGATTTAATTTTAAATTGAAGATTTAATTTTATTGATCAAATCATTTACAGGATCAATAGGTTTTTCTTTAATTAAAAGGTTTTCTTTTTTTGTTTCTTCTTTTATTTTAGAAGGATATAATTTACTTGAAACATAATCATAATAATTTTCAGAAATTATAATTTTTTCTAAAGGATAATTATCAAGTTCTATTTCAATACAAATTCCTCCTAAAAATAAATTATTTAATAAAATTTCTTTTGATACTGGTTCAACTTTAATATTTTTTTGATATGGAACTTGTAAACATTCTAATCCTTGTGCTGAAAATTGATTTTCTATATTAATTAAACGATTATTTCTGGGTGTATCTGGCATTTCAATATTTCTGAGTTCGTTTCTAATAATAGGGAAATCGATTTTACAAACACCATGTTTTTGTTTGTTTAAATATGAAATTCCTTTTACTTTGTTTAATAAATTATCATTTACATATAATCCAATATTTTTAAATTGTAAAGATTTATATCCTTTAACAAAGGGAAATAATACTGTCCATGAATTAACTAAATCTCCATGACATGGAAATCGAAATCGTTTTTTAAGTTCTTTTTTACCGTTTTTAATATTAAAAGTATCAACTGATTTAAGATCAATTTCAAAAGTTCTTGTTAACATTTTATATTTTAAAATAATAAACTTAAATGTTTAAGTTTATTATTTTAAAATTAAGAATTAAAAAACTGAAAAATTATAATTTTTTAAGTTATATAATTATAATATAACGAATAAAATGTCATCGAATAACAAATCTCTTGAGAAAATATTTGATAAATTAGTTAATGATGGTAAAATAAAAGAAGGTATGGTGAATAGTAAAATTATAAAAATGATTTCTGAAAAATTTGGAAAATCTTTAACTTCGTCTGAAGAAAAACATATTAAAAAAGTAATTCGTCATTGGAATCTAAAAAAACTATTTTTAGATAATTTGGATGAATTTGACAGTTTAGAAAATGTTTATGAAATATTTGAAGATAGTGAAGTTCTTGATAATCAAAGTAATTCTTATAAAGATGATAAAGAATATTTAAAAGAATTATATAATCAATATAAAGGAGAAGAAGATTTATCAGAAGAATTTGAAAAATTAAAAGTATCTAAAGAAGAAAAAGAAGAGATTGAGAAATTAGCAGGACTTAGTAAAATATTAAAAAAATTGGGAATTACAGATTGGGATACTGATGAAAGTAATGAGTTTGAGTATTATATAATTAAAAGTGGTATTGATAGAAAATCGTTAAAAAATTTAATTGGGAAAACTGTTCCAAAAGTTGAAGACTTTCAAATCGTAATTGGTATCAAAGGATCTAAACTTTTTATTAGTTATTCGAATGAAGATCAAGGTGTTGAAGAAACTAATATATTGATTAAACCAACTGGTGATTTACTAAAATTATACAATGAATTGAAAGATTTTACTAAAAACGAAAGAAAATTAGAAAAAGAAAATGATTTAGAATCAGATTTTAAAAACTTAAAGGTTGAAGATGAAGATGAGGAAGAAGGAGAAGATGAAGATGAGGAAGAAATAAGAGATGAAAAAATAAGATTAAATAATCATTCAATTGAATTTTTGAAAGAATTAGTAAATAAGGTTGGAAATAAAGAACAAAAAGAAATGTTAAAAGCAAAAAAGAATTTAACAAAAGATTGGTTAGTAATTTTCATTCTATTACAATTTTTTGAAAATGAAAAACAGAAAACTAAATATTATGATGTTATTGGAAAATTAGAAAAAGATGAATCGAAACGAAGTAAAAATGAAAGAGAATCTGAAGATTTAGAAACAGAATTGTATGAATATGATATTGATTATTTATTAAGAATTATTGAAGAAAATAAAGTTAAACAAAAATTATCATCAAAAGATAAGAAAAATAAACAAGCATTAATTTCATTTATAATTTCATATATTGGCCCTGATTATAAAAAACCATCTATTCTTGGACTTGAGGAAGAAGCAGAAAAAGAAGAAGATTTTTGTAGAATTGGGGATGAAGATTGTAAACGAAGACAAAAGGAAAAAGAGAAAGAGAAAATAAATTGTAGTATTAATGATTTAGATTGTAAAGATAAGGTTTGTGATTTGGATAAAAATGAATGTGTTGATGAAAAAGGAGTTTCAATTGGAAATTATAAAGTTGTTGGTAATAAAGAAAATCTTGATAAATTAAGGGAAAAATTAGGAATAAAACCAGTTAAAGTAAAAGAAGGAGAGACAATTAAACCAGGAAAACCTTTATCTCCTAAACCTAAAAAAGAATTACCACCTCTTGAAGAAAAGAAAAGATCAATATCTCCAGAATCATCATATAAACAATTAAAAGAAATTCAAGGAGGTGAAGTTCCAGGAGCATCAACTGTTAAATTAGAATTAGATGAATTAAAGAGAGAAATTGCTAAATGTTTAGGTTTAATTGAAGAAAAAGAATAATTAATGTTTATTTAAATTAAAATATTTATTTAATTAACAAATTAAATAAATGAAGTAATATTTCTTATTAATTTCTTATTAATTGATATTAATAAAATGAATTAACATTTTTTGTAATTGTAATGGAAATAAATTAAAATCAAATGTTATATCTTTTTCTTCATTTTTTTTATTTTCTGTATTTTCTGTATTTTTTGTATTTTTTATAGAAATTATTCCCTTATAAGGGATATTATAAATTTGAGAACTGGATTTTTTAACATTTTTCAATTCATATATACGAATGATCGTATATATAATTTCTGATTGAGAATCATCACATGTTTTTACAAAATTTATAAATTTAATTCTATCAGTAATTGATATTTTTTCTTCATTTTTTAAATCTTTATTAATTTTATCAATTAAAATATTATATAATGGGAAATTACTTGTATTAATATTCATTTATTTTAAAAAATTGTATTAATTAAATACAATTTTATTTTATTGGTTTGATCAATTTATTAAGTTTGAAAATAATTATTTTTATAAAACATTTCTAATTTTTAATTATCTAATAGTTTAACTTTTGATCATTATAATTTTAATTTTGTATTTTATAAAATAATTATTTTTATAAAACATTTCTAATTTTTAATTATCTAATAGTTTAACTTTTGATCATTCAATTAATAGTTTAACTTTTGATCATTATAATTTTAATTTTGTATTTTATAAAATAATTATTTTTATAAAACATTTCTAATTTTTAATTATCTAATAGTTTAACTTTTGATCAATCAATTAATAGTTTAACTTTTGATCATTATAATTTTAATTTTGTATTTTATAAAATAATTATTTTTATAAAACATTTCTAATTTTTAATTATCTAATAGTTTAACTTTGATCAATCAATTAATAGTTAAACTTTTTGATCATTCATTTTGTATTTTATAAAATAATTATTTTTATAAAACATTTCTAATTTTTAATTATCTAATAGTTTAACTTTTGATCATTATAATTTTAATTTTCTAATAGTTTAACTTTGATCAATCAATTAATAGTTAAACTTTTTGATCATTCATTTTGTATTTTATAAAACATTTCTAATTTTTATAAAATATTTCTAATTTTTAATTTTAATAATTTTAAGTTTCTAATAGTTTAACTTTTTAATCATTCATTCAATTTTATAATAGTTTAACTTTAATTTTATTCATGTGATCAATTTATTTAATATGATCAAAATCATTATTAATAATTAAAAAATCATTATTTGGAATAATTAAATAAGTTTGATCAAAAAACTGATTTTTTAATTTATGTTAATAAAATTAAAAAAGACCAATTTAAACAAATAAAAGCAATAGTGACATATGATCAAAAATGGTATAATTTTTTTAAAAGTTTTACTATTAAAACTATACAATTTGATACATATGGATATTATAATTTTTTGAAAGAATCACCATTATTACATGAAAAATATGAACTTCATTATGAAATTACTAATAAAACTCGTTGGATTGATTTATTTCTCTTTAATAAGAAAGAAAAATATAAATTTGAATTTTATCGTTTATATACATGGGATGAAATTAAATTGGTTAATAGTAAAATTGAAATTTCATCACCAATAAATAAAAAAACAATATTAAAAATTTTTCGTAAATCGGGAAATGTATGGAATATAGAATTTTTGGAATCTGTTTTTACATATGATGATATTATTTTTATAATGGATAAATTTATTAGAATTGTAGCACCAAAAAACTAATTTAAAAATATTTATTATAATAAATATTTTAATAAAATGAATGGTGGTAAAGTTTATTATATATTGAAAGATTATATAAACAATAATCTAATTAGAATAATTATTGTTCATCTCCTTACATAGTAAGGTAAAGATATTGTATGATCAATAAAGAAAAGTTATTATTATTAAAAATAAAAACATGGATTTTTTAATACCAATTACATACGATATATATTTTCATTTAGAATTATTTGATAAAGGAAATAAAATAATGACTCAGAAAAAACGTGATAAAACAAATCCAAACCATACACAATTATTTTGGTTATTAGAATAATTATTTTTCTTATTCTAATAAATGATCTAAAAATAATTATTTTCTTTTTTCTAATAAAAAATTAAAAATAGATTCTTGCCAATTTGAAAATTTATTTTCAATATATTTTTGATTGTTTGTAAATAATATAAATACTATAAGCACAAAAAAAACAGTTAATGGACCAACAATATTACCCATTATTAATCCGGTTCCAAAATATTTTGCTCTATCTTTAACTTGATTTAAATATTTTGCTATAATTTTTGATTCTATATCTTCTTTTTCTTCAAATTCTGTTAAATCTGGTTTACTATTAATTATTAATTCATCAATTTGTTCTTTTTTGGTTTTCTTTTTTGACATTTATTAATAAATATTTATTTTATTAATAAATATTTATTTTATTTGATTAAAATTATCCATTTTAATTTATTAAAATTATTATCTTTTTTAATTTTTAACTTGTATAATTTTCTATACATATCATAAAAAGGCCAATTTAAAATAGAATTAATATGATATGTTTTATTTATTAATTCTTGATGATATGGTTTAGGTTTTAAAAAATAATTATAAATTAAATTTGAAATATTTTGATTTATATTAGTATATTCATTTCTAATTATAAATAAATACTTATTTATAATTATCAGTTTTAAATAAATAATTTAATATTTAAAACAATTGAATAATAAATTATAAATGACTAATAACGGTGAAGATAAAAATTCAATTACTGATTCGGCTTTTATCGAAAATACAGTCAAAGAGGATCTTCATCCCGCTCCATCTGAAATGTTAAATCGGTTCTCATCATTAGAAGTTGATCCTATTGCTAATAATTTATCAAAAGCAGAATACAAAGAAGCCAAACAGTGTTTAGTTAAAGATAGTTTTGTAAAATTTAAATTTCCTCGAATTTATAAATCCAGGATTGATCCTCAAATAAATGGTCAACAATACAGTTTACATTCGTTTATTCCAGCAAAGGGAGCAACACCGGATAAAGATGGAGTTTTTGGAATTTTTAAAAATAGAGGAAATTTTAGTTCTCAACATGAAGCCAATGAACATTGTGAATTATTGATTAGATCTATAGATTCTGTTAATGAAATTTTTATCGGTTATGTTGGGAAAGAATTCCCTCTTACATTAACAAGTAATTGGTGTGAAGAGACAAAAGAGATCGATGTTAAAAATAAATTAGATGATATAGCAAAATCAAAATATAAAGAACAGAGAGAAAAGGAAAGTAAAGAAATAGAAGAAATTCAAGAGAGACAGAAAAAATTATTAAGTGAAAATTCAGAATCTAAACAAGAAAGTAAAGATGATTTAGATTATTATATTATGTTAAGAGTTAAATATGCTAATTTAAAATTAAGTCGTGAAAATACTATGAAACAATTACAAAAAGAACAAGATATTTTAGAAAAATCTAGAAATGAAATTGAACAAAAGAATATTGAACATCCTGAATATAAAGAAGAATATATGAAAAAATATAAATATGCTTTAGAAAGTAGTGGAATTAGTGTTAATGATAATCCATTAATTAAATTTATGAACGATCTTGATGATAAACCAAGTGAAGTAGATTTTAAATTTCCAATTGTAGTTCCTGTAAAACCAGATGAAAAAAAAGAAAATAAAGATCAATTATATTTAGCCGATAAAGCCAGATTTCTTCCTTTCACAAAAGAAACAGATTTAGAAGAAAAAGAAAAGAAAGATTAAAATTTAATAATAATTATTTAATTATTATTAAAATACATTATTATTATTTTAAGCATCTACTAATGGTGGAATTTCTGATGAATAATTTTCCATTAAATTCAATTGTTCTGGAGTTAAAATTAAAAGAATATCTTTAAGTTGTTCTTTAGAAATTTCATTTTTTCCAACAAATAAATCTTTATTTAAAATTTGAAGTAAACAAATAACAGTTTGGTAATTGTCAGTATAATTACCAATTCGTTTAATTGTCTCTAATTTTTTATTTTCTTCAATTTCAATATATTTTAAATCTTCTCTCAATTCATTACATTCTTTGATAAAATTTAACGCTGTTTCTTTCAAATCTGAAGACATTTGATTTTAAATAAATGAAATATTTAATTTTCAATGAATGAAACAATAAAAAATCAGTTTTTTTTTAATTAAAATTCCAATAAATAATCCTATTGATAATCCACCAAATAATGATATTATTAATTGATCGATAGAATATTCTTGAATTAATAATTGTTGATCAATTAATTTATATCCAATTAGTTGTAATTTTAAAATTATTAGTATATGTAAATTTTTAATTTTTCTACAGAAACTAAAAAAGATTTAAAATACTTAAATTGATTAGGAGTTAAAACTAAATTTGTAGTATCAAATTTAGTTGATCTGATCACCAATTAAATATTCTTGAACGGTTGATGTCATTTTATTTATTAAAATAAATTGTTTTATTTATTTTATAATAATTTTGAAATTTTAATTAAATTATCAATTCCATATTTTAAATATTTTCTAATACAATTTCTAACAGTTTCTAATGAATATACTCTATGTTTTTTAACACCTCTAGTTCCATGCCATAATTCCAAATTTTCAGTTTTCATTAATAAATCTAATAATTCTTTATTTTGAACGAATTTGGCAAACATTGCTATTATCATTATTTTATGTTTATTCTTTTCAAAATCTTTATCCATTAGAATATATGAAGGTCTTAAAACTTTACCTTTTGACTTACCAGATTTTCCTCCAGCAGATTTAGCCAAGTTTGGATCTTTATTCCATTTAGATTTAGAATTAAAAGTGAATTCTAACATGAATTTTTCATTTTTTCTAAATTTATTTCCTTGATAATAATGTTCTATAGTATTCCATTTCTGATTACTAGCGATAAAAGGGGCTTCATAAAAATTAGATAATTTTTTACGAAAATCTTTAATCTTGTTTAATTCTTTATATTTATTTTCATTATTTTTATTGAGATATTCATTAACACCTTTACCAACATTTACATTTTTAGATTTTGAATAATAAAAAATCTTATCCTTTTGATCTTTTTGATCACTCATTTGTTATTAATACTAACATTTTAAAATATTTTTATTAGTTTTTATTTTAAATTATTTTTTATTATCAAATATTAAATGGAAATAAAAGATTTTCCAATAGAACAATATACAATTCCAGAATATTTTGCTTCTGTTCTGTTTATAAAATAACTAAAATTAATGTTGGTGAAGAATTTGTTTTAAAAGTTATTAATGATAAATATCAAAAGAATGCGTTGACAGAATATAAAATCTCACAACAATTATCTTGTGAAAATAAACATATTATTTGTTATAAAGATATATGTAAATATAATAATAAAATGTCATTTATAATGAATTATATACCTAATTTTACTCTTTTAGATTATATTGAGAAAAGAAAAGATAATGATTTTAAAACAAATTTATTATATTTAAAACAAATTTTAAAAACTGTAAATTATATTCATAATAAAGGAGTAGTTCATAGAGATCTAAAACCTCAAAATATTCTTATTTATAATGGAAATGTTTATATTATTGATCTTTCTTTAAATATTAATCCTGAACAAGTTTCAATATTAAAAGGAACTCCAAGATATTTAAGTCCCGAATTATGGATAAATAAATTTGATAAAGATATTGATAAAAAGGAAATGTTTGAAATACTAAAAAAATCTGATATATATTCATGTGGTATAATTGCTTATTATTTATTTTTTGGGGACTTACCAATTGATACTTCTAATATAAAAATATTAAAAAGTAAAACAATTAATGGTGAAATTGAAATTCCAAAACCTATAACAAAAAACGAAACCATTATTTATAATATTATTTCTAGTTTATTAATAGTAGATTATAGAAAAAGACCAGATATTAATACTATATTAAAAATGTTTGAATAAAACTGAATTTAATTTTAAAATGATTTTAAAATTAAATGAATATTAGAAAAATTATTTATAACACTATCAATATTAATAAAAACATTATTAATATAATTAATCAATATATCGATTATTCTATTAATCATTTATTAAAAATATGTCCAAAACAAAGAAGAATTACTATATATAGTATAAAAGAAGATCTTTCTTTAATGGATATTATAGTTAAAGCCGTAAAATTAGGATTTGTTGGATTTACTGTTAATCAATCGTTTTATGAAAATTTGATATTCCCTGATTTAGTTTATAATAAAATAAACAATAATATATCAATTAAATATTATAGAGAAGTTGATATTAGATTGAAAGGAGTATCTGATACAAAAAAATCAACATCTATATATGATTTAGATGTTTTTGATATTGAATATGAAATGAGAGATAATTAAATAATATTTATTTCTTCTTTTTAAAAATCAATCTCATAACGATTAAAAATAATACAATTCCACCTATTATTAAAATTATTTTATTATCTTTTTTAGGTTTTTCTAAAACTATATTCTTACATTCAAATCCATAGATATTCTTATCTCCATTATTACAATTTTTTAATAAAGTTTCAACACACTGTTTACTATTATCTAAGTTTATATTACAATCACCATTATCCAAAATATTTGAAGCAATTGTCTCAGCATAAATACTAACATTTGTATTATTAATATTATCATATTCGGGTTTTATATTTTGAATATAATTTACTAAATCTCTTTGAAAATCAAATTTATCTACACAAGAAACACCATCTTCACCAATAATTTGATTTCCACAATTAACACAAGTATTATCAATTGGATCTAAATATTCATTTTCTTTACATTCTACTGATATTGGTTCACATCCCGATTTATCTTTTTTAATGATCATTCCTTCTTCACAATTTTTACATATTTTTTCAAATTCATCATAATATTGATCTTCTTCTTTACATTCAATCTTGATCGGTTTTCTTATTTTATCACAACTAAATCCATAAACTTCTTTAATATTTTTTGGTGTTTTATCATTACAGAATTCTGGATCATCATAATTTTTACAGTAATCTATACTTCCTTTAATGGAGCAAATTTCAGGGATAAAATTACTACATTCTTTTGCTGTTATTAAATCGGTATTACAACCATTAGATAAAACAGAATTTGCTATATCATAAGAATTGATGATAATTTTACTTTTATCGATTTCATTGTTAATAGGCATATCTTGTTTGATATAATCAACTAATTCTAAGGTAAAATTTTCTGGATATTCACAAAATCCACTTAAACCTTTTACTTTTCCTTCGGGACAAATACATAAAGAATCAGATAGAATAAAAGTATCGGGACATTTACAAGTTAATTTATCATCAGTCATAATAAAAGTATCTGGACAAACACATTTATCATTTTTGAGGATTTGAGATCCATAACATAAACAATTTTTTTTATCACCACTTGGATGACTTGTATCTGGACATTTGATACAAGAATTTGTTTGAGAATCTATTCTTTCGTCATAATTACAATCACTAGGTCTTAATCCCCATTGACAAGTATTTTTTTGTTCTATTTTGAATTCTTTAGTATCAATACTACCGTCGACATTAATTTTAATTGAATTAATACATTGATTTACATTAGGACATGTTGCTTTTTTCTGTTCTTCTAAATTTTTCCATCTAGATGTTTTCATACTTGAATTAACACATTTCGGATAAAAACAATCGGCATCTGGTATACTAATTGCTATTCCTTCTCCAGATAAAGAATCAAAGAATTTTTTATAAAATGGAAGATTCATAAAACATCCACATATTGGTTCATTAATTGCTTTATCACCAAGTGAATTACAATAATCTTTCAATTCAGAATCACAATTAACATCTTTTTTTTCACAATAATGTTTACAACTATCAGATGTTAAATTATTACCTTTACAAAAATTTCTTAAAGTTTGTATACAAATATCAGATTTAATATCCTTTTTATCACACCAATCAACACAATTAGAATCTTGTGGATTATCTTCACAATATGATTTTTTAACATCATTACATTCATT
>Ga0302300_1000933_pt1 | contig 17959 bp, 17 predicted proteins | sample III_Palsa_E1_1_FD_198756 | JGI IMG/M metagenome (GOLD analysis project Ga0302300, IMG submission 198756) | Peat permafrost microbial communities from Stordalen Mire near Abisko, Sweden - III_Palsa_E1_1 | ecosystem: Environmental > Terrestrial > Soil > Palsa > Peat permafrost | place: Sweden... | reverse complement strand
AATAGTGTCCCGCTCAAGCGAATTGGCGCTTCCGGGGAAGTGGCTAAACTGGTAGCCTTCCTGGCCAGTGACGAGGCTGCGTTTATAACGGGGACTGATTACGTCATCGACGGCGGCATTGGCGTCAATACGGTGATGGCTTAGCCGAGCCGCCGATATCTTATTAATTAAATACCTTTGCAGTGCAAACTGTAAAGGTTTTTGTCATGGCACGTACAAAAGAATTCGATACGGACGAGGTCCTGAGCAAGGCGATTAACCTGTTTTGGGACAAGGGCTACAACGGCTGCTCCATGCAGGATGTTGTGGATGGGCTGGGCCTTAGCCGGTCAAGCATCTATGAAACGTTCGGCGACAAACGGCAGCTTTTCCTGGAGGCATTAAAAAAATACCAGTATGAAGGCCTGAAGGCGTTGGAGGAAGACATCAACACCACTTCCGACATCCGGCAATCCCTGACAAAGGTCTTCGAATCCGTTATCCCGCAGAGCCAGGACTCTCCTTTACAAAAAGGTTGCTTCATGGTCAACAGCGCTGTCGAGCTCGCTTGCCAGGATCCGGAGATTGCCGAGATCGTCAGGGTCAATCGCCTGGAAGTGGAAGATATTCTTTGCAAAGCCATTGAAAAAGGACAGCAATCCGGTCAGTTGGCCTCTACATTGGACCCCCGGTCGATCGCCCGGTTCATCTACACCAGCCTTTCCGGCATTCGCGTCACCGCCAGGTCCGGCACTGACCGTAAGACATTGGAGGATATCATCTGCGTAACACTCTCCGTATTATAAATTTATCATGGGGCTTTTACACACACCCAGGTTAAGCCTCAGGCTTATTTTCTTTCATCGAAGACCTGGCGGCTATCAAGGCAATGAAGGTGATGGCTGCAGCGATGGAAAGATAATAGCCTACATAGGACAGCCCGTAACTCTTTGCCAGCGTGGTAGCCAGGTACGGCGTTAGCGATGCGCCCAGGATGCCGCCCAATGTAAAGGCCAGCGACGATCCCGTATAGCGTACAGCTGCGGGAAAGATTTCGGCAAGAGCGGTTCCGAGGGGTCCATACGTCAGGCCCATTAAAAACATACCCAGGACCAGGAATAAAACTGTCACGCCCCAATTCCCCGGGATGAACAAGGGCGAAAAAAACAGACCGAATAGAAAAATACCCACAGTAGCCCATATCAATATTTTTCCACGACCATACCGGTCGGCCAAAGCCGCAGATATCGGAATGCCGAACCCGAAGAACAATACGGAGATCATTTGAGCGACTAGAAAACCCGTCCTCGGATAATGTAACGCCGAGGTGCCCCAACTTAGCGTGAACACCGTCAACAGATAAAACAGTAAGAACGTTGTAATGGCAGCCATGGTGCCCAGTACAATGGCCCGCGTATTTTTGACGAAGACATCGATCACGGGCACTTTTACCCGTGCATTGTCTTTGACGACCCGGACAAAATCGGGCGTTTCGGTTATTTTTAACCGAACATACAGACCTACCCAAACAAGGATGGCGCTTGCCACAAAAGGGATACGCCAGCCATACTGAAAGAACTGCTGGTCGGTCATTGTATTGGACAGCAAAAGAAAGGTGCCGCTGGAAAGAAAAAGCCCGATGGGCGCTCCTAATTGGGGAAACATCCCGTACCACGCTTTTTTACCGGGCGGGGCATTTTCTGTCGCCAGTAAAACGGCGCCGCCCCATTCACCGCCCAATCCCAGCCCCTGGCCGAACCGGAACAGGCAGAGCAGGATAGGTGCAGCAACACCAATCGTCCCATAAGTGGGAAGAAGCCCAATGGCCACCGTCGAAGGCCCCATGGTCATTAATGCGGCAACGAGAGTAGTTTTGCGACCCTTTCGGTCGCCAAAATGTCCGAATAATGCTGCGCCCAGGGGCCTGGCAAAAAAGGCCAGTGCAAATGTCGCCAAAGATTGAAGGGTGGCCGAAGTAGGATCGGCAGAAGGAAAGAATAGTTTGGGAAACACCAATACTGCCGCGGTGGCATAGATGTAAAAATCAAAGAACTCGATGGTCGTTCCTGCCAGGCTGGCCAACAGTATCCGGGAAGTAGAATTTCGGGGAGTATTGATCTGACTCATGCCCCAAACATATTACATTCCGGCGAATCCCGTTTTCGAATTTTTTGGATAGATTAGTGAAAACAAACGTCATGGATACGCAAAACATCATTGAAAAAGTACAAGACATTTTTATCGGCGCCGATCAACGGGACTGGGATCGCTGCCGGAGCGCCTTCGCCGACACGGTACACCTGGATTATACATCCCTGGCAGGCGGAGAACCGGCTGATCTGGCCGCTGATATCATTATCGGCAACTGGAAAGGATTTCTGCCCCGCTTCAAGGCCACCCATCACCAATTAGGTAATTTCGTCGTCCGGGAAAAGGAGAACACTGCCGAAGTCTATTTTTACGGAACGGCTACCCATTATAGCCCTCAGCCGGACGGCCGGAATATCTGGACGGTAGTGGGAAGTTATGAGACGAAACTGGAAAGAAAATCGGGCGGGTGGAAAGTGACGGCCCTGAAGCTCAACCTGTCCTATGTCGATGGCAACACGGAATTACCGTCGCTCGTTATGCAACCGGGATCTCACTAAAATAACTTAAAATTGTAGTATGATGCTTCAACATAAAAATGCCGTTGTATACGGCGCCGGCGGATCATTGGGTGGGGCAGTGGCCAAAGCGCTGGCCGGCGCCGGTGCCAGGGTATTCCTGACCGGTCATCGTCTCCCGTCCGTTCAGAAAATCGCTGATGAGATCCTTGCCGCCGGGGGAACCGTGGAGGTGGATGTGGTAGATGGATTCGATGAACATGCGATTACCGCGCATTTGGAACGGGTCGTGCAAAAGGCAGGTAAAGTCGATATATCTTTCAATGCCGTTGGTGTTGATGTAGTGCAAAACATTCCCCTGACCGATATTCCGCTGGATGATTTTGTACGCCCCGTTACCCTGACCATGCAAACCCGGTTCCTGACTGCCGTTGCCGCCGGCAAGGTCATGATGCGGCAGGGGTCAGGCGTCATCCTGTTTCTTACGGCGACGCCCGGCGGTATAGGGTATCCTTTCACGGGCGGCTTTGCGCCGGCATGTTGCGCCGTAGAAGGCTTGTCGAGGAACCTGGCCATCGAGTTAGGCGTCTATGGCATCCGGGTAGTGACGATCCGGTCCGGCGGCTCACCGGATTCAAAGGTATTTAAAGAAGCCATCGACAGTAACCCTGCCGGTATGGAGCCTCTCATCCGAATGATGAAGGGAGATACGGCTCTGAAGCAGATGCCCCTGATGGCCGATATCGCCAATGCGGCAGTATTCCTGGCATCGGATATGGCCGGTAAAATAACCGGCGTCACGGTGGACGTAACGGCAGGCACAACGGCGGGATTAAATTATAAGGTGCAGTCGGCGGACGAGCACCTTCCAACTTTCGGTCAACAAAAATGAGCAGGGTCCATTTTAAAAATCTTCGGGCAGCCATCAGGAAAGAGGGGTTTACCGGCGCATCTTTAAAAGATATGGTGAAAGAATACGTCGGCGTTGAGGCAGATAACGATCACTATGACAGCCCCTGTTATGATGACCTTGACATCTTTATCAATGGGTTATTCTTCTTTAAGGCCATGCCGCAGCAGACCAAAGACCTGGAGCCGGATATGGTATATTACCAGAAAACGCCGGCCAGGACCGTTTTCGATCTTGTTGAGCAGGCTCATTTCACGAAGGAGGATGTCTTTGTCGATATCGGCAGCGGCCTGGGGCAGGTAGCTTTCCTGGTGCACCTTCTGTCCGGGATCCCCGCCCGGGGGATAGAGTTCGAGCCTGCCTTTTGCGATTATGCGAGGGTATGCGCTACGGAACTGCATTTATCTCATGTGACATTTATCAATTGCGATGCAAGACAGGCAGACTATTCCGAAGGGACCGTTTTTTTTATGTTTACTCCCTTCAGGGGAGCTATCCTTCAGGATGTTCTGGAGTTTTTAAGAAGAGAAGCACTACGGAGAAGGATCAAAATAATCACTTATGGGCCTTGTACTGCCGAGGTCGCCGGACAAAGTTGGCTGGAATGGCTCACCCCCCGGGACAATGATCTCTATAAGCCCGCTTTTTTTCAAAGTCTTTAAAATCAGATCATGAATAAATCAAATTTTACGCGCATGATAAAACTTCTCTCTTTCTTACAGCTGTTCCTTTTTATTTCATTGATAAGCCGGGCACAGGATACTACTGCCTTTCCCACTCCTACAGGAAATTCTAATCAGTTATTTTTTCTACAGCGCAGCCAAAATACAAATACCATCGTATATGAACTGAACCTGAAAGAGGGTGCCATGGACACCACACAGCCCGTACATATTTTTTGGATCTGTTATGCTGAGAAAGGGCAACGCGAGGAACTTACCGGTATACAAAGAAAGTATGCCTATGGGCTGGAAACGAAATTCATTTCAAAAGATCGCTATGAGCTCCATTTCCTTGCCAATAAAAAATACTTTGTACTATTAATGAAGGGCGTGGACAATAAGTATCATGTATATGATACCATTAATCAAAAAGAAGTTATCCTTTCAAGAATTTATCTCCAACTCAAAGGCGGTTCGCCGCTTTCGCCAAAAATAGACTATGTAACGCTGACGGGGATTGATCCGGACTCCGGTAAAGAAGTTTTTGAAAAGAAAAAAATGTGATTAATGATGATGGTCACCGCCGGAGCCAGGGTCGATCTTGAAGTAATCTTTGTATGCACCCAGCCTTTTTATCAGGTCTGCGCCGTCTGCCACTATAATGGCCTTTTCTGCTTTGGTGGCTGGTATAACTATATAGTTATACGGCCCTTTTCCGTCCCCCAATACCGCATTATCCGGATTGCCAAAAATGAACCCATCCGTTCCCTCTTTGTACCGGGCATTCTCATTGAGAAAATACGGAGCATACAGCATATAATGGGGCATGCTTATCGTAACGGGCTCTTTTGCATCCGGTCCGCCCGGGTAAAGACGCACAATCGGTTCCAGCATATAGGATATGCCCGGTTTTGAAGGCGCTTGATATACCCCGGTATGCAGCCTGCTCATTACCGAATCTTTGATCTGGCCGGGCTGGAATTTTCCGGACGCCCTCATGGCTGCCACGTCAGCGTAAACGGGAAATATCGTCCTGGCGCCTTCAGCGTCGTAGCTGAGGGCAACGGCAAAATCCTGTCTGAAATCAGCCCATTCCCATTCCGTCCTTGAAACGAAGCATATATATCCATTTGATCCCTGATGGCCCACATAGTATCCTTTTTGAGGATCCAGTAAATAAACAGTGGCATCATTGCGTAAGTGGGGTGGGAGTGCGCTTAATGCATAGTCGGTCTCCAAATCAACCGGCATTTTTTCAAGATGCCAGTCGGAGGCGCTTTGACCAAAACTTTGTGCAGAAACGAAGAGGGCCCATAATAGTACAATTTTTCGCATGGTCGCAGTTTTGCCACTAAAGGTATGGGACCTCTTACTTCAAAAAAAGGGCTGAAAACGACAATTCAGGGGGGTGTTTGGGCACTTTTCAAAACATCTGAACCATTTTACTTAGTTCAATGATGTTGGAAACGCCCAACTTTTGCATGAAATTCGTCTTATGTGTGCTGACGGTCGAGACATGGAGAAAAAGCATACTGGCTATCTCTGATATGTTTTTGCCCTCAAGCAGGTGATTCATGATTTCCAGTTCCCTGGGAGATAAGGTCTCGAACGGATTGGGCGGTGATTCATCAAGCATCTCCCTGGTGAGGGTATCGTGCATCGCGGAGCTTAGGTATCTTTTGTTGTTCAGTATGCATACAATTGCTTTACGGATCTCGGCCCTGTCAGCCTCTTTATTAATGAACCCTTTAACGCCAAGCTTGAGAAATTTTTTTGCATACAGATCTTCCCTGCTCATCGTCATGATCAGGATTTTCTGTTTCGGCCTCAGGACAAATATGTTGTTTATTAAAGTGAAGGAGTCGGTAAATGGCATGGAGATATCCAGGATGATCAGATCGTATTCATTGTTTTGTATCATCTTCCTGGCGCCTTCCCCATCCCGGCATTCATCTATTTCTACTTGGTCGAGTTCTTCTTTTATAAGAAGGATGAGCCCTGTTCTTACAATAACATGATCATCTGCGATTAAGATTTTTTTCATAATTGTCTAAGGTAAAATAATGAAAGATTTCACTATAACTGTTTGATTGACGGCTATAATAAAAATATAACTTATTTGCTGCATCTTAAGTATGTCTTAAGGTAATTTTTTTATGATCGCTCCGGTAACTACTTAGAAAAATGCCTATCAGGCCTCCAACTATTACTAGCGCCGGCTTCCGGCAGTCTTGAAAAGCAAGGTTACCCGGTTGCCGCCGTCGGCCGGTCTATCAATGGCCAGGTCTCCCTGTATCCTGGCTAATAATTCCAGGATGATCTTGTAGCCGAAGCCATGGCTGCTATTCTCCGCCTCATAGGTCTGGGTCAGGATCGCCGTTACCAGTTCCTTTTTCATGCTTGTACCGGTGTCGGTGATGATAATGCGGACGGCGTTGTTGTCTTGTACTGCTTCTATTTTTACTTCCCCATTCTCAGTGTATTTATTGGCATTGTCCGTCAAATTGCGGATGAGCAGCTTTAATATATGGATATCGGAAACCAGGGTGACATCTTCAGGGACGAGGTTGCGAACGGTATTGTTATGCAGATCGGCGCCTGGCTCATATAACGAGACGATCTCTTCTACGATCGGACGCACGGCTATTTTTTCCTGCCGTACAACAAATCCCGCCGCCTGTGCATTGGACCAGACCAGGAAATCCTGGGTAAATTCGTAGAGGTCATGCGCCCCGTTACGGAACTTCAACAGCATATCACCCAGTTCCTGTCCGGTGACTTTTTGATAATTCTCATAAATATGACTGGCCAGTATGTGCAGAAAGCGAAGAGGCGATCGCAGGTCATGCAGGATGATGGCGATCATTTTTTCTTTTACCTGGTTGCTTTCTCTCAGGGCCAGCGTCCTTTCCGCCACTTTTTGCTCGAGTTGTTCAGCCCGTTTGACCTGGCGCTTGTAGCGCAGCCAGAAAATAAAGGGCAGGATACTGATAATCACTATGAAGCCAAGGAGCCGGAACCAGATGGTCTCGTACCAGTAAGGGAGTATGGTCCACTGAGCCGTCCCGTAGGTGTAGCGGGCATAGCTCTCCTGCTTCCTGACGATGAGAGTATATCGGCCTTTGTGTAATCCTGTCAACGCCAGCTTTCCGTCATTATTCACCCGGTGCCAGTTATTGTCCAGTTCCTTAATGGAATATTCCAGGTGCAGGTTGGCCGGGTTGCCGTAATAGGGAGAGGAGATCACAAAGACCAGCGGGCCGGAATCCTGCCCCTGCTCGAAATGATCACTGGGTGCCACCTTTTTCTCGTCCAGGGCCATGCGGTCTATAAATATAGGGTGATCAGGCACTACAACAGGGATACTTGACGGGTCGAATTGTACCAATCCATCCAATGAGGGCAACGAAAAATGGCCGTCCCGGGTGATGATGCCGCAGGGAGTACACCCCCCATTGAATTCATTACTGTTAAACCCGGAAGACTTGTCGAAATAATAATAAAAGACGTTCTCCGGATTGCCGGCGGCATAACTGTCCAGTTCTTTCTTCCTCACCCTGAAAAGGCCCTTATTCGTGGGCAGCCAGAAATAGCCCAGACTGTCCTCCATAAAGCCATGAACGGTGGAGAGATTGTTCATGGGGTCCATCGGCATTTTCAGATAGCGCCCCCTTTCATATTTATAAAAACCCTGCCCGTATGTGCCGATCCAGATGCTCCCATCTCGAGCTTTATAGACCGCTCGTACCGAGGCTTTCTCCAGTCCCGGTTGACGGGTAACCGTACCACGGACCAGATCGGATGAAAATAGTCCGGCTGAAGTCCCGATCCACAGCTCATTGGGGCTTATCTCCCGGATAACCTGTATATTGGCCCCCTGCAACAATACCGGATTCCCCAGTAGTATGGTTACGTCTTTTCCCCGAAGCCGGTATAATTGACTCCCATTACTGTACAAAATATCCTTATTACCGGCCTCGAGGATGGAGGATAGCCATCCGCCCATGTAGGCAACAGTGACGGTTTTATGCAGCCCGGTGTCGGTCCTTCTCAAGGAATCATAAGAAGAATACAAGATATACCCGTCTGATGATCGGAGAAAGGAATGCTCATAGACTCCCGGCGATGGCTTATTTACCGGGCTATGCCGGTCAAGGACGCCGGAGGAGGTCAATATCCTCCCATCCGGCAACTCTACCTGCCCATACAGGCTATTGATTGCAAAGTTGTCGCTGTTGAAAGCCAGCCGCCCGAATTGGTGCTTTTTGAGAATATACAATCCACTTGTCGCAGTACCAACATATAATATCCGGTTCCCTTCGTCATATACCAGGCAACTGATGTCCCTGATGGCTGTATTGGCAACCAATGTATCGACATCTAACTGTCCGTTCCGTAAATGTAACAGCAGGATATTTCCTTTGTAGACGAGGAAAGTGTGGCTTGTATCCCTTACGGCTTTAAAGGTAGTTTGTATAGGATAAGGGCCCGCCACTCCGGCCTGGCTAAGGATTTGCTGCAGCCGGATGCTGGCGCTGACGTTTTTTTGCAGCCGCCCCTCCTTGTATGCATAGAGGTGATCCGACCTGTCTACAGATATAAACACATCTCCCACCAGGAATTGAAGCTTTGGCACAGAAGGGGAAATTTCAGGAAGAAGACGGATACCGGCTGTGCTCTCGTCAAGATAATAGCAGATGGAATCTTTTCTTTCATAAGCCTTTTTTTCATTGACAGTGAACAGGTCGCCGTTGTGGTCCAGATCTTTCAGCAGCCGCTTGTAAGCCGCAGGGGCAGTCGCACCTCCCCACTTTTTATAGATATTGGCAAAAGAAAATATCCGGTTGTTCAACCGGTTGGCTTGATAAGGATCGGAGGAGAGGAGACTGTCTTCCTCCAATTGGTAATCGGCTGTAACCGTCAGGATACGGTGGCTGTCGGCCACCTGCTGAATGAGTACCTTCCCTGATCCCTCCGCTAAACCGAACAGGAAACACCTGTTGGACAACAGGGCAGGGGAGTTGTCCATATTATATTCCCGGAAGTTCCTGCCGTCGAAGCGGACGAGGCCCATTTCCGTACCCATCCAGAGAAAGCCGTTCCTGTCGAAGGCCATGCCCTTAATGCTGTTCTGGGGAAGGGCGTTATCACTGTTGTAGTTGACAACGCTGTAATCAGACAGGCTGGCTTGCCCTTTTGATGCCAGGGCTGGCAACAAGTAAAGAAAGAGCAGAAATAACCTTAACCGCTGTAACATATAGGGGTAAATACTACCGTTTGCTAAATATTTGCACAGCAAATATAGAGGGTTATCCTGATGTTGGAAACGATTAAGAGTTAGCGTGTATGGGCTTCTCCAACTATTACGATGCCGGGCCTTCTCTTGCCTGCTCATTAGTGGCCTTAACCCAGGGTCCCCTGGCACCAAAGAATTGGCAAATGAGGTATTGTGGTAGTTATTTTATAAATTTAGCTGTAGTTTGAAAAACTAAAGCCGAAGAATCAACAAGTTGTTTGATCCGGGAGCCGGGGCACCCTCAGAAATAGCAATATGAAAAACGAATCAATTATCGTAGAACGTACTTTTTCTGTGCCGCCTGAAAAAGTATGGAATGCGATCACCGATCCCAATCAAATGCGGCAATGGTATTTCCCAATGATGGAAGATTTCCGGCCGGAGAAGGGATTTGAAACGCAGTTTGATGTAGTTATGGGTGATAAGCATTATCTGCACCTCTGGAAAGTAACAGACGTTATTCCCGGACGAAAAATAAGTTATGAATGGAAGTATGGTGGCTATCCGGGCGATACACTGGTAACTTTTGAACTTTTTGAAAGTCAAGAAGGAACAAAACTCATTCTCACCCATGAAAACCTCGAAACGTTCAAGGGTGATATATACCCTGAACTTGACAAGGACAACTTCCTGGAAGGATGGACGAGATTTATTGGCACTGCTTTGAAGGATTACCTCGATAAAATTTCCGATAGGTAGATGTCAGCTATTGCTTCATCGAGATCGCTTTAAGTTTGAAGAATCTTGTGCTCCATACGCCGCCTTGTGGGTTTACGCCTACATTTAACATCGCCTGGTTGGATAAAGGTCGTTGATTCGCGGCCGCAGCATCCGCCTGTTTAGTCATATAGCTTTGATAATCAGGATTATCATCGATGGCCATCGTAAAGCCATTGACGAACATTGCGGGGTTGTCGCCCTGGAGGAATTTACTCTGCAACGGGATGGCCAGAGCCTTCTCCGGATCCAACACGGTGGAGTCTGCCGGTACTGTGAGCAAAAAATTATTGCCGGTGCCGAACATGCAGGAGAAAGTGTAGTAAGTGGGTTTCACTTTGGGGAAGGAGATGGAGAAGCTATCCGGGGTTTTCGAGTTGACGATATAATAGGACTCATCGAGCAGGGGTATATTCAGGGGTATGGTGCTCAGGTCGGTTAGTCGGAGGGTGGCTTGCTCCAGGACAGTCGAGCTCGCGCTAAAAGCGGCCGGGTTTCCCGTTAGCATCAGGTCATATTTTTGAAATTCGTTATGAGAAGGATACATAGCTTCGTAAGTATAAGCCTGTGTGTAATCTCCATGACCCGGGGCCAGCAGCAGACGGTTGGACAGATTGGTGGAGTCCATGTAGCCATACAGCAGAATGTTGAGGTTGTATTCTGTGGACCAGGTAAAGCTCAGCGTAATGGCCGTATCCAATTGCGAAAGATCTACCGAGTCATTCACGCCCTGGATCTTGTGCAGCTTATACAGACCGTTGTAAGGGAAGGCAATATAAGCATATTGATCGCCTTCATTGGGGTAGGTGACAGTTAAATTGTCCGTATAGGAGATCCCTTGCGGACTGTGGGTCGTATCATTGTTATCGTTGGACATAAACTGCCAAAGAAAGGCGGGCGGAACAGCGATATTCTCCAGCGCGAGCGTGGCATTGCCATTGGCGGTGGGATAGACCGCTCCCGGCACAGAGTCGGACAAGGGAATGTTTTTCCAGCTGGCCAGGGTCACGCCTTTATAAGTGTTCACTATATACTGTACCTGACCGGGCGCATAGTTATAGGGATAGATAACGGAAACGTCTAAAAGCGTTGCCGCGGTTTGGAGATCGGTGGTGATGATCTGATTGTAATTCGTCACGGTATCGATAAGGATCTTACCGCCGGGTTCGCTGATCAGCAGTTCATAATTGGACCGGAGGTCGCCGATGATCGTCGATTGCTTCAACAAATAGGAGAGGCTCATGTGAAGCTTTGCCGGGGGAGTGGTTGTGTTTGTCGTCGAATCGGACTGGGAACCCGATGAAGTCTTTACGGGCTCTTTTTGGCAACAGACAAACAGGAGGGTCAAGGCAAAACAACAGGATAACGGTTTAATGTATCGCATAGTCCAGGCATTTAGGATGCGGTAAAATACAAAAAATCCGGTAAAATGGCAGAAAATGTCATTATTTATGTAAGTCTCAAAAGCTTATCTGCGTTGCCATGGGCGATTTTTTCTATTTGCGCATCCGGCAATTCGATATCGTGCAGAAAGTCAACGCCCATTTCATTGGTGCTAAATGGATAATCCACAGAAAACATAATATTGTCAATACCAAAAGTGTCAATGGCGATCTTTAGCGGGGGCTGGGTGAAAAAGCCACTGGTCGTAATATACAGCTGTTGATGAAAGGTGTCTATGAGGGTGCGTTGGTTTGCTCCTCCATTGCCCGGTTTGAAGGCCCTGTCCGATCTTACCATCATCATAGGCAGCATCTCTCCCATATGGCCGATGATTAGCCTCAGAGTGGGATATCTGTCAAAAATTCCTGCAATGAGTAAACGCAAAACGTGTATCGCGGTTTCGGAATGCCAGCCCCAGCCATAGCACGCGATGGATTCCATCATGCCGGACTGGTGGGAGAAATGGCTGTAGTAAGCTTCGGCAACGCTTTTGGGTGGCAAACCGGGATGTAAATAAATAGGGACATCCAATTTCATTGCTCGTTCAAATATAGGTGCAAATTCCGGCTGGTCTAAAAATTGACCATTTGTCACTCCTCTGATCATCGCTCCGCGAAATCCATGTTCTTTGACGGTCCGCTCGAGTTCGTCGGCTGCGGCCGACGGGGCCATCATCGGCAGATCGGCGAAGGCCGTAAAGCGTTCCGGGTGGGCGGCAATTTTTTCGGCAATAAGGTCATTATACCGGGTTGCGTAGGCCGGCCCGGCTTCAGCGCTTAACAGGCTGGCGCCCATACTATCGACAGAAAGGATCTGCATGGTAATGCCGGTGTCATCCATCGATGTCAAACGTTCATTGGTAATATCGGCCAGTTTGGGCGCGATCTTTTGCATTACGGGTGATTGACCAAAACCCATTAATGCTTCTTTAGGGATCAGTTGGGTCATTTCAGGGAAAGAAATATGTTCTTCAAGCGTTACGATCCGCATACTGTGTTCTTTTGTTGCAAAGGAACGAAAGGTAACTTGAAACGTCAATAGCAGTCTCGCGGGAATGATAGGACAATTCGCGGTTTGACAAGGCGAATCATTTACCGGTTCTATGCTGATAATCGATCCTGCGCCAAATAATATTGAAATAAAACGCCGCTTCTATAATTTTGATTTTAGCCTGCTCAGTCCTTCCTGAGTAATATTCAAATAATTAGCCACAAGCCTGTTGGGCAAGCGTTTTATTATTTCGGGATTTTCTTTAAGCAACAACAAATAACGTTCGGTAGCATCATTGGTGATAAAGCTCATTAGTCTGTTGGTGTTTACCACGTACGCATATTCAAGCTGACGGCGATAAAACTTATCCCAGGCGGGCAGGGTGTCAACCAGGTGATAAAAATCTTTTCTGTCCATATACAAAAGCTCGCTGTTCATTACGGCTTCAATAGATTCATTTGAGGGGTTTTCGGTAATGAACGATACCATGGACGCGGAAGAATCATTTTCGAATATGATTCGGCGGGTGACTTCGGTACCAACGTCCTTTATAAAATAAATGCGCAGGCACCCTTTCACTACAAAATACATCTTATTTGATAATCCGCCTTCGTGCAATAAAATTTCCTTCTTTTTAACGGTGCGATGTTTAAAATGGGAAAGGACATGTTGCAACTCTTCGTCGTTCATTTCAACTTTATTCAGGATGTATTTGGCTAACGATTCTTTCATCGACATTCAATTTTGTTTAAACGATTTCGGATAGATCAGCAATGCTGCAAGCAAGGCTATAAATGTGTTTATTAAAAATACTTTATCAAAGCCATAAGTTATTGATTGGGGCGAACTATTAATCTTTGAAATATTTGACACGCCAGACAAAACAGCGAAGATAACACCCATTACAGTTGTCCCGGTTATTTGGCCCAAAATCCGTGATAACGATAGGAAACCGCTTAACAGACCCCGCTGATCCGCCTGGGCTATTTCCATTACAACGGTATTGTTTGGGGTTTTGAAAAAATTCAAGCCCAGCGCAATGATCCCGATTCTCCAAAGATACCCCACAATATTTGCCGATGGCGTAATAGTGCTCATGCAAAAGCAACCTATTGCTATAGTAATAACGGCATAAAACATTACGTTTTTTGCGCCATATTTATCTGCAATTTTGCCGGCATAAATACTAAGTGCAACGGTCAGCAATGGTCCGAAGGACATAATAAGCCCAACCTGTACCAAGCTATAATTAGCCCCTTTGGAAAGATAAAACGGCGGTAATATTACAGTGGTGATGATTACCGTATAAACAAGCACCGTGGTAATCAGATTTTTACTGATAAGCTTGTTTTTAAAAATGGCGATATTGATTAATGGATGCTTTTTTCTTTTCTCTAACTGAATAAATGCGAATAAGCCGATAACGGAAACTGTCAGTAAAGTTAAAGTAAAGAAATTGTTTACTCCACGTTTTTCGATCATCGTCATCGCGATGCAGTAAGCTGAAAGGGTGATAGCCAATAAAATTATCCCAGCCCAGTCGATAACTATAGTTTTTTTATTGATGGAAGAGCTTACGTATTTATATCCCAATCCAAAGGCTATTATTCCAAAAGGTATATTTACCAAAAACATGGACTGCCACCCGAAGGCTGAAAGCAGTAGGCCGCCAATGGTTGGCCCACTTGCAATGCCAAGCGCTGTTATGGTTGATAAAACACCCATTACCCTGCCTAAACGGGTTTTAGGCGTCATCTCAGTTGCAATAGCCATACTTAAGGCCAGTATTAACGCCGCCCCCAAACCCTGCAAACCGCGAAATAAGATAAATAATGTTGCGCTATCAACTTCACCGCAAAACAAGGATGCTATTGTAAAAATTGCAATGCCCGCCAGGTACAATTTCCTTTTACCAACAAGGTCTCCAAGACGCCCTGCAGCCGTTATTGAAGCAGTAAGTACCAGCAAGTAAACGAGCACAAACCATTGTGCCGAGGCAAAAGTTGTTTTAAGGCTTTTGATCATTGTTGGTAGCCCTACGCTCACGATACTTGTGTCGAGGTTCATCATAAACAGGCCTATGCAAATACCGGCGATAGCAAATTTCAATTTGGGGATGGCCTCGGTAGAAGTCCCTGCAATATTTTTTATACGTAAACTTTCTAATGTTTCTGTTTTCATACCACAAAATTGAAAAGCAGAAAATGAATAAGCATTGATGTAGGTTAAAAAATGGAAGGGCCATAAAAACAAAACCTCCGCGATCGGAGGCTTTATTAGCTTTTAGCTTTTTACTGCCGCGTGCAGACATCGTACCAATTCCATTCCCAGGTTTTGCCATTGTCGGCGGAATAGGCCTGGCTCCAGACGGGTTTGTCTTTATCCCTTATATCCCAGCGGAAGACCACGATCACATTTTTTCCTTTGTAGGTGTCTTTTGCAAAGAAATGTCCCACGTTGTTTTCAAATGAACCTATCTGCGGGGGATCCAAAATACCCCTGTTGTTGGCAACCCAATACAGGCTCCATAATCTGGTTTTCGGATTGAAAAGCCTCAAGGTGAATCCTTCAAAAGGGACTCCCGCCATACCGGGCATCTCTGTAGTCTTATAGGTATCGATATCGCCAAGACCGGTCAATATTTTTGAATTTTCATCCGTGGACTCAAATTCCGTCCAGTCTTTACAATTTTCCAGCCGCCGGTTGAGCCGGCGTTGATACATCTTCCATTTCCCCACCAGGAAATCGAAGTCATTTTGCGAGGAGCCCGCTGATGCGGCGATTTTCAATTCGCCTTTTGCGTCAAATTCTACGGTGGGCATGATGATCGTACTATCGGTTGTCAACATGGGACGCTGGGCAACTCCAATCCGATAGGCCAACAGCAATGACAGTGCAAATAGGTATCTCATCTTTTTTTTGATTAAAATTATATCTTAGCTGGATGATTTAAACCATCCAGTTTTAAGATTTCAACTAATCCAGATGATCACTAATCCGGCGGTCCTGAAAGAATTGATCAGTTTTGACAAGAACAGCGATACCCCCGTCTACCTGCAAATCACCAATTCAAGTCGACCTGGCAGGACAATTTTCGAATCATTTTGTCGGAGATCTGAAACGATTAGCAGCACTAGGCATTTAATAACCAAGGAGTTCAGCAAAGAATTTTCCTCGTGTCAACTAGCTCGCAAAGTTAAGAAAAGGCTAAAGGCCGTATACTAGAATATTGGATAAAGCATAACGGTTCAAATACCTACTCAAAAAATCTTTCAAGACTATTTAGGATTAAAGTTGCATTGCTGCAATCGGGACATTATTTAGGTAAACCGACAGATTTCAAGGATGTACGGGTTTCTTTAGTTAGTCATTTTTCCATTTTCTATAAGGTCAGGACACTGCCCGCCGGTAAGGAAAAGGCTGCCCTTGGTAAGCGCCGGCAGCAACCTGCATCATAAGTATTAAAAAATTAGTATATTTCAATAAAGATTACTCAATGGACGAACAAAACAAAATAAAAACAGGCTTTCAACGGGTCGCATCCGCACTGAGACAACGACCGGCCCTTGGGCTCGGAACCGCCGTTTCAACAACATTCATCAAGGATGGATTGACCTGTGAAATCCGCGAAGGAAATTGGACCCTCGTCGCCGACATGCCCGAACAAGCGGGAGGCAACGGCGCAGGTCCGACGCCGGGCGTCTATGGAAGGGCCGCTCTCGGCAGTTGCCTGGCCATAGGCTATATGATGAGAGCCGCCGCTTTGAACATTCCTATTGCCAGACTTGAAGTCGAAATTCAGGCCGACTACGATGACGGCGCCTTATTCGGAACGGCGACGGGTGTGGTGCCAGGCTACCTGGAAGTTCGATATGTCGTGACAATAGAAAGCGACGTTGCGGAAAATGAGATCATGAGCTTACTCGATGAAGCCGACCAACATAGCCCCTACCTGGATGTCTTTACGCGTGCCCAACGCTGTCATCGGGAGGTAAAAATCATCACCACTAAACCCAACTAAATGGAACCGGCCTTGCAAAGGAGGGTGCAGCGTTATGGCTGGGATAAGGCATCTCCCTACTACGAAGTCTTTTGGCAACAACAGCTACGACCGGCCCAGGACCTGCTGCTTGAAATGGCGGCCCTTCAACCGGGAGAGTCTATATTGGATGTCGCTTGTGGCACCGGGCTCGTGAGTTTTCGTGCGCTGGAACAAACCCCTGGTGGGAATTTGGTTGGCACGGATATTTCCGAAAAGATGGTGTCGCTAGCCACTTCCCTGGCTGAGCGGATAGGGGAGAAACGAGCCCGGTTCGAGCGTATGGACGGCGAGGATCTCTTACTTGAAAACGAGGTATTCGATGTCGCGCTCTGTGCACTCGGTTTGATGTATATGCCTTCTCCTCTCAAGGCTCTCCAGGAAATGCGCCGTGTCCTGAAACCGGGAGGAAGGGTGGTTGTGGCGGTTTGGGGACAACGGAGCCATTGCGGATGGGCTGACATTTTCGACATCGTAGACAGGCATGTCAGCTCCGAGGTCTGTCCTATGTTCTTCAGTCTGGGTAATGCTTCAGCTCTGGAAATCCATCTGCGGCAGGCCGGATTCTCAAATATTACGAGCCGTCGTATAAGGACTACGCTAAGTTACGAGAATACAAAAGACACCCTAGGAGCAGCCTTTGATGGCGGGCCGGTAGCTTTGGCTTACCATAAATTCAACGAATCGACAAAAGAGCAGGTTCATGCTGATTATCTCGCTTCATTGGCGCCATACAAAAACGGAGAAGGTTACGATGTTCCCGGAGAGTTCGTCCTGGCCAGAGCGGACCAATAAACGAAGGAACAGCGAACTGGAATAAATCCCGCAGCTTTCGCTGCGGGTATCTTGTTGGATGGAATTTAAAAGACTGTGATAACAGTAACCACCAATTCCGGGTCAAGAAATTTACGGAACTTACTACTGAATTAAGCAATTTATATGGTTGTACTGGATTGGCTTCTTGATTCAGATCCCGCCATCCGCTGGCAGGTGTTGCAAGATCTCGCTCATGCACCGGTCGAAGTAGCTTCAGCGGAACGCACGAGGGTAGCTACCGAGGGTTGGGGCGCCCGACTTCTGGCCTTGCAGGGAGAAGATGGCCAGTGGGTAGGAGGCGCGTGCTTCCCCGCGCGGAAGTTTCGACCGGCACCACCGGAGCCAGGCCAGCCCTGGACAGCCACGCTGCCGACGCTCCAGCTGCTGCGGGATTTCGGGGTAGACCCGCGCGCTGATCGGGTGCGTTGGGCGGTAGCGCAGGTTAGGGACCATTGTCGTTGGGAGCACGCCGGGCAGCCGTTCTTCAGCGGCGAGGTTGAG
>Ga0302300_1000932_pt1 | contig 17983 bp, 16 predicted proteins | sample III_Palsa_E1_1_FD_198756 | JGI IMG/M metagenome (GOLD analysis project Ga0302300, IMG submission 198756) | Peat permafrost microbial communities from Stordalen Mire near Abisko, Sweden - III_Palsa_E1_1 | ecosystem: Environmental > Terrestrial > Soil > Palsa > Peat permafrost | place: Sweden... | reverse complement strand
TGTATATTGCTCATTATAGTAAGTTATACTTATAAGTTTACCTTACAAATATACAGTGTTTTTAAACTTTCATTATCATTTTAATGTTAAAAACTTTCGTCGGTTTTAAATAATCCTAAACATCATACCATATCATTAGCCGTAATTTTTCGTTTAAACTTGTATCTTCAAAAAAATTAAAAAGCCCGAATGAACGCTGCCGGTAACTATGAGCTTTTAATAGGCAAAATCAACACCTTTATCCGCAAGTATTATTTAAATAAGCTGCTGCGCGGATTGATTTTTTTAGGTGCGGGTCTGTTTTCGGCTTACGTGGTTATTGCTTTGGGCGAGTATTTTGGCAATTTTAATACGGTATTTCGTACCATACTTTTTTACTTTTTTATCCTGCTTAATTTATTCCTGCTGGCATGGCTGGTTATTCCGCCTTTGCTGGCCTGGTTAAAATTGGGCAAAACGCTTAGCCACCGCCAGGCCGCCGAGATTATTGGCCGGCATTTTACTGACGTTAATGATAAGCTGCTCAATACCCTTCAGCTCAAAAAACTGGCACTTGATAACCCTGAACATAGCGCGCTGATTGAAGCCGGTATCGACCAAAAAATTGAAGCCCTTAAACCGGTAAGCTTCCCCTCGGCTATCAACATTCGCGAAAACAACAGATACCTTAAATGGGTTATTTTGCCTGCGACGATTATTTGCATCCTTGCTTTGGCAGCGCCATCGGTATTAACCGAAAGCACCAAAAGGCTCATCAGGCATAATGAATATTTTGCCCCAGTGGCGCCATTTAGTTTTGTGGTATTAAACCCTTCGCTATCCGTAGTGCAAGGCCAGGATTTTAAACTGGATGTGAAGCTAAGCGGCAATAAAATCCCTGCCGATGTATACGTGCAAATTGCTGATAATACCTTTAAGCTCGATAAGGAAAACCTCAGCCGCTTCCATTACCTGTTCAGTAATTTGCAGCAAAACACCGCTTTTAAGCTTACGGCTAATGGTTTTACATCGGCGCCATATCAACTCATTGTAAACCCGCGCCCATCGTTACTACATTTTGATGTGCAGCTAAATTACCCCGCCTATCTCCATAAAAAAAATGAAACCATAGCCAATGCCGGCGATCTTACCATCCCCGCAGGCACAATAGTCAACTGGGCCTTTCATACACAAAATGCCAGTGGTTTAATTTTTAATATCGACGGGAAAACACAAAGCCTCGGGTTAAGAGGCCGCGATGTATTTGAGCATCACGAAAGGATTATTAAAAACACGCAGTACAAAATAAACCCGGTAAATACATTGGTTAAAAACAGCGATTCGGCCAGTTACCGTATTAATGTGATTGCCGATGAACCGCCAACAATCTCGGTAGAGAAGAAATCAGATTCGGTTAGCATGAACGCGCTTTATTTTACCGGGAAAATACAGGACGATCATGGATTTTCCTCACTAATAATCCATTTTGAAATTGGCGATCCAGGGGATAAAAAACATCTAAGGGCATTCACCTTACCCGTTAAAGCCGATTTGAGCCAAACACAGGCGGATTTCTTTTACTACTGGGATTTAAAGCAAACCGGCATTAAGCCCGGCGACCAGGTGTCGTACTATTTCGAGGTAGCCGACAACGATGAGGTAAGCGGCCCGAAAAAAGCACGCACACCCGAGCAAACACTTAATATGCCCGATGAGCGTGAGCTTAATAATCAGCTAAATGCAGGCACACAGGCGGTAAAGCAAAAAATGGAATCGGCTATAAAACTGGCAGGGCAAGTAGAACACGATTCGCAAAAACTGAATGAGTTATTGCTAAATAAGAACACCATATCTTTTGATGAGAAAAAAGAAATTGAGGACTTGCTGCAAAAAAAGAAGGATCTGGACGACCTGGTAAAAGACATACAGGACGAGAACAAAAAGAACCAGTACAATCGCCAGCAAAATCAACAGCAGGCCCAGCAATTAACCGAAAAGCAACAGGAGATGGCTAAGCTTTTAGATAACGTGCTCGACCCCAAAACACAGCAAATGTTGCAAAACCTGCAACAGCTTTTGCAAAACGACCAAAAGGATGATACCCGCAATGAGCTATCAAAAATGCAGATGGATAATAAATCGCTGAGAAAAGAACTCGATCGTATGCTGGAGCTGTATAAAAAGTTGGAGCTCGATCAAAAATTAGCACAAAACGTTAATCAGCTAAACCAGTTGGCGCAGCAACAGCAAAACCTCGCCGATAGCATCAAAAAGCCCAATACCGACCTGCAAACAGCACAACAGGAACAGCAAAAGTTGAATAATAACTTCCAGGATATTAAAAAATCTTTAAGCGACCTCCAAAAAGAAAATGAGCAGAACGAAAACAAATCGGATTTGGCTGACCCATCAAAAGATGAAAAGAATATAGACCAGCAAATGCAGCAAAGCGCCGATGAGCTGCAAAAAAATAATTCGCAAAAAGCATCACAATCGCAGCAACAGGCGGCAAAGCAAATACAGCAACTGGCCGGCAAGCTAAAGCAAAGCAATGAAGACAGCGAAGAAGCTGAAAACACAGTTGATGCCGAACAATTACGTGAATTGCTTAAAAACCTGGTAAACAGCTCATTTCAGCAGGAAGATGTGATGCAAACGCTAAAAACTACTTCAACCGGCGACCCTAATTACATTACCCTCGCCCAAAAGCAAAAGGATATAAAAGATAACCTTAAAACTGCCGAAGACAGCCTGTATGCCTTGAGCCGCCGCATCCCGCAAATACAATCTACAGTTAATAAAGAGGTATCATCAATAAACGACCATATAGACCAGGCGTTGCAAAATTTGGGCGACAGGCAAACGCCGCAAGCAAACAGCAACCAGCAATTTGCTATGACATCTATGAACAATTTGGCATTGATGTTGAGTGAAGCACTGGAACAATTGCAAAATATGATGAAAAACGCCAAAGGTGGTGGCAAAGGAAAAGGCAAGCAACAATCCATAGCGCAATTGGCAAAAATGCAGCAGGAATTAAACAATAACATGCAAAAAGCCCGCGACCAAATGCAAAAAGAGGGTCAGCAGGGCAGCCAGGGAAAGAATGGCAAACCAAGCCAGCAGGATGGCGGCATGAGCGAGCAATTGGCAAAAATGGCCCGCCAACAGCAAATGATACGCGAGATGTTGCAACAGATTAACCAGGACGAAAACCAGGGCGGCGCTGGCAAACTGGGCAATCTTGATAAAATTTCGCAGCAAATGGAACAAAATGAGCGCGATCTCGTAAACAGGAAAATAACCGATGAAGCATTAAAAAGGCAACAGCAAATTCAGTCCCGTTTATTGGAGGCTGATAAGGCTGACCAGCAACGTGAACAGGACCAGCAGCGCGAAAGCCATGCCGGTAAAGATATGCCACCCGGATATATTAAGGCACTGCAGGATTACCAGCAAGTAAAGGCAAAACAAACAGAACAGATTAGGACTGTACCCCCTGCGCTTAATTTATATTATAAACAAAAAATTAATTTATACTTTGATCAACTTAATGCCAAGTAGTATGGAAGAGGCAAACGTGCAGTCGGGTAAACTATATACTTTACAACTTCCCTCAAAAGAAGAAAGTATAACCCAATTGGAAACACTGATTGAAAGCATTGCGGATAAATATAACATTAGCGAAGATACTTTTGCTAACATGATGACCTGCCTTAATGAAGCGTTTATTAACGCCATTAAACATGGCAACAAACTGGACCCCAACAAAAAGGTTATTATAAATGCCGAAGTGGATGCCAAACGCGTTATCTGGACAATTACCGATGAGGGTGAAGGTTTTGATTATACCCACTTAGCCGACCCTACAGCTCCCGAAAACCTTGAAAACTTAACCGGCCGCGGCGTTTTCATCATCAAACACCTGGCCGATCAATACATATTTAATGCTAAGGGCAATGAAGTTGAACTTCATTTTAAAATATAATGCCGGCTATACAGTTTTTTGAAGAGGATATCTCCTATAAGCTCAAAAATAAAACCCAGGTAAGGCAATGGTTAACAGATACCATAATTGCCGAGGGCTATAAATTAAAAGAGCTTACCTATGTTTTTTGCTCGGATGCCTATCTGCTGCAAATCAATCAGCAATACCTTGACCATGATACTTATACCGATATTATCACCTTTGATAATTCGGAGGAAGACCTGATAATTGTGGGTGATATTTTTATCTCTATTGAGCGCATTCGCGAAAACGCCTTGAAGTTTGAAGTTCCTGAAACAACAGAATTACACCGTGTAATGGTGCACGGCGCACTGCATTTATTGGGTTATAAGGATAAAGGCGATACCCACAAGAAAAAAATGACACAAAAAGAAGATTTCTATTTGAATAAAGGAGCTTTTATAAGCTAATTTTACCTCTCATACATCGTCACCAAATTTTTAAATCATGAAAATATTAGCTTTCACATTACTGTTCACTTTAATGTTTGCCGGTTCCGGCTCCGTTTACGACTTTCAATTAAAAACAATTGATGGCAAGGATTTTTCCCTGGCCAAGTACAAAGGGAAAAAGATTTTAATTGTTAATACTGCCTCCAAATGCGGCTACACCCCGCAATATGCGGATTTGCAAAAACTTGCAGAATTGTATAAAGATAAAGTGGTAGTTGTGGGTTTTCCTGAAAACAATTTCGCCAACCAGGACCCCGGCTCAAATGCCGAAATACAAGCCTTTTGCACAGGGAAATATAATGTAACCTTCCCATTGAGTGAAAAGGTAAGTGTTAAGGGCGATAGCATTTCGCCTTTATTTAAATATCTTACTTCGGCACCAAACCCCGATTTTACCGGCGAAATCAAATGGAATTTCGAAAAATTCCTGATTGATGAAAACGGTAAGCTGATACATCGCTACCGTTCACCGGTAAAACCGTTAGACCCTTCAATTACCGGCGCACTGTAATTGAGTTAACATAAAAAAGCCCTGCCGAAATTAAACGGCAGGGCTTTTTTATGCGCTTTTATTTCTGCTGAGGTTGTTGCCCACCTGCTTGTGATTTAGCTATCGAATCCTGTTTTGCTTTTGCTACTTTTTTCTTCTTATTAAAGAAGCCCTTTAGCAAAAAGTTATGCTGCGCTGCGGTTAAATCTTCGTTAAGTGTTGATGTGGTTTTATGCACATTTGCCATGGTGCTTTTAGCTTGCTTAACGGTAGCATCCAGGTCGTTGGCCATTTTATCGTTATTCAAAAGTCGGCCGAGGCTACCTTTACCGCTGTTTACTTTACCGGTAATTTGTGCCAGGTTTTGTATCAATGTACCCGCGTTATCGGCAATGCCGGTTAGTTTACTAATAATTTTATCTGCATCAATAGGCGGCACTCCGGTTAACTCCTGGCCGGGTGCAACTTCATCCTGGCTGGTAATACCGCCGGGTGCAACGGTAACCAGTTTATCGCCCATCAGCCCGTCGCTGCCAATACTCATTTTCGAATCCTTTTTGATGAATTTTTTAACACTGCTGTTCAGCGTAAGGTCAACGCGTACGGTACTATCGTTTATGATAGTGATATTATCCACCACACCAACGTTTATCCCCGCAAAGCGCACATTATTGCCCACCTGCAGGCCGTTTACGTTTTTGAACTTGCCATAAACATCAAATGTTGAGTTAAACAGGCTTTTCTGATTACCTAAAAAGAAGATAAACAATACCAGTACCAGTATACCAACAAAGGTAAACAGGCCTATTTTTATTTTTTGTGATGCAGTAGTTTTCATGATATATCTTTAAAAAATGCCTTTACTATTTCGTTTTTTGATTTATGAAGGCTCTCAAATGTGCCTTCGGCTATATATTTTCCATCGTCCATAATTAATACCCTATCGGCGGTAATGCGTGCGCATTCCATATCGTGGGTAATAATTACAGATGTTGTTTTATATTTCTTTTGCATATCCAGTATCAACTCGCTTATTTCCCTTGATGTGATAGGATCCAAACCTGTTGTCGGCTCGTCATACAACATAATTTCGGGCTTAATAATTAGTGTGCGTGCCAGGCCTATGCGCTTACGCATACCTCCTGAAAGGTCAGCCGGCATTTTATCCACCGCGTCTAACAGGCCTACGCCTTCTAAAACCTCCTTAACACGTGCATCCAGTTCATGCTGTTCGGTTATTTTTAATACCCTTGTAAGCGGAAATTCCAGGTTTTCTCTCACCGTCATCGAATCAAATAGCGCCCCGCTCTGGAACAGGAAACCTATTTTCATCCTCAGTTGCCTCAATTCTTTATCGCTCATTTTTGCAACCTCGTCACCAAAAACTTTTAACGACCCGCCATCAGGGGTAAGCAATCCTACAATACATTCAATAGTAACCGATTTGCCCTCGCCCGACCTGCCCATTACCACCACATTCTCCCCGCGGTGCACATCCATGGTAATGTCGGTCAAAACCTCATTTTTGCCGAAAGATTTTTTTAAATTATTGATGCTGATAACTACCTCATTTTTGGCTTTAACCGCTTCTTTTTTAATTTCTTTTACCGCTTCCATACTACCTATAAAATAATAAGCTGGTGATTTGAACACAAAACGCATCGATAACAAAAATCCATAACGACGCGGTTACAACAGCCGAATTGGCGGCTATACCTACGCTTGCCGTGCCTTTGTTGGAGTTAAAGCCTTTATAGCAGCCAACAAAACCAATGGCAAAGCCAAAAAATATGGTTTTAACAAATGCAGGTATAAAATCGCTGAAGTCGATAGCTGCTATACACTTATGAAAATACAGGTAAAAGCTGATGCTATCGGTAAAGTTTATAGCTAAAAAACCACCGAAAAGGCCTATTACATCCCCTATCACCGTTAATAACGGCACCATAATAGTTACAGCCAGTATACGGGTAACCACCAAGTATTGTAAAGGGTTGGCACCCGATACTTCCATGGCATCAATTTGCTCGGTAACCTTCATGCTGCCCAGTTCGGCGCCTATGCTCGAGGCAATTTTCCCGGCACATATCAGCGCGGTTATTACAGGGCCAATTTCGCGGATAAGTGATATGGTAAGCGATACCGGCAGCATGCTTTCTTCACCAAACTTTACAAACGAGGGCCTTAACTGCAAAATTAAAACCGCCCCCATAATAAAAGAGGTAATACCCACCAGCATCATGGAGCGATAGCCAATCTCATAGCACTGGCGCACAAATTCCGACCATTCAAAGCCGCCGGTAAAAATATTCCTAAAAAAACGGGTGAAAAAAATACACTGGTCGCCAATGCTTGCCAGCCATTTTTTCCAACCTGTAAGTTCTTGCTCTTGTACTGCTGCCATAAGGTGCTTATTAACTGACTGTTACAACAAATAACAATTAATTTGTTTTTGTTTGAGTCCAAATAAATTTAACCTTAGCTGTGTAGCGGCTTATAACATCGGTACTTCTATAAAAAGCAATCGGGATTTCGCTTCGGTTTCAATTGATACTGAACTGGTATCATAAACACCTAAAGCATCCCTTTTGTTTAAGGTGGTGCTATTAATGTTAGCGGTACCGTCAATAATAAATATATAAACGCCGTTTCCGGGAATTTTAACATCGTATTTAAGCTGCTGCCCGGCCTCAAAATCGCCTATTGAAATTATGGCATCCTGGTTTATCCATAATGCGCCACACGCTGTATCTGGCGATACCATTGTGGTGAGTTCATTTAATTTAAATCTATCCAGAAAGCATTTTTGGGCATACCTGGGCGTAATATCCTTTTCTTTAGGGAAAAGCCTTATTTTCAGGGTATTTGCGCTTTCGGTTTTTGAATAATTATACTCGGAATGCGACACACCCGAACCCGCCGACATCACTTGCACACCGCCCACATTTACCACGCTAACATTACCCATACTATCCCTATGCACTAATGATCCTGAAATTGGAATGGTAATAAATTCCATATTATCATGCGGATGGGTGTCAAAGCCTTTACCACCTTCAATAATATCATCATTTAATACCCTTAAAGCGCCAAATTGTATTTTGTCGGGGTGATAATACGGGCCGAAGTTAAAAGTGAAATTCGCCTTTAACCAGCCTTTATCATCATAACCGCGTTCATTGGCGGGATAAAATATCATTTTCATGTTTTAAATTACATGTTTAAACATGCGGTTTTTAATCCTCAAAATAATAATGCGTATTTTTGCGCAAATATTATTAAACAGGTGGCATACAAAGCAATTATAATTGGCGCAACCGGTCTGATTGGCAGTACGTTATTAGATATACTGCTAAAAGAGCCTGAATATACTGAAGTTTTTGTTTTAGTACGAAAAGAAATTGCCATTAAGCATAAAAAATTAACCCAAATAGTTGTTGATTTTGATAAGTTAGATGATTATGCTGATGTTATAACCGGTCATGCCATATTTTGCTGCCTGGGCACCACCAGGAAAAATACGCCGGATAAAAATACTTATCGTAAAATAGATCATGATTACCCGGTAAAAATAGCACAAATAGGCGCCCAAAATGGTGTTGAGCAATTCCATATAGTTACGGCACTTGGCGCTGATCCCAATTCATCCATTGCGTATCCAAAGCTGAAGGGCGAGACGGAAGAGGATGTGAAAAAATCGGGGATAAAAAACATATTCATCTATCAGCCTTCAATGATAACCGGCGACAGGAAAGAAAACCGTCCGCTTGAAAAGGTAATAACTGTTATTATGCGTGCTATTGACCCACTATTAATCGGCAGACTTAAAAAATACAGGAGCATACCTGCAAAAACCATTGCCTCGGCCATGTTTAAACAATCCCTTACTAATAATGAAGGTATATTTGTATATCCTTCAGATAAAATAAAACAAATAGCGTGAGTACTTATATATCTGCCGAGAATCTTGGCCATTCATTTCATGACAAGTGGTTATTCCGTAATACTACCATTGGTATCAACCGTGGTCGCCGCGTGGCGCTGGTGGGTATTAACGGCGCCGGCAAAACCACCTTGTTAAAATTATTGGCCGGCGAACTGGCGCCTACCGAGGGAAAGGTTGTACGCAGCCGCGACCTGAGGCTGGGCTACTTAGAACAAGACCCCTGGTTTAAAAACGCGGTTAGCATAAGCGACTATATTTTCCATGACGATAACAAACAGCAACAGGCCATACGTAAATATGAGGAGCTGCTGGAAAACGACCCCGACAACGCCAAAGCAATTGATAAAGCGATGGAGGAGTTGGGAGATGTGGATGCCTGGGAATACGAGTATAAGATAAAAACGATTTTAGGGCGATTAGATATTCATCACCTCAACCAAAAAATTGATAGCCTTTCCGGTGGGCAAAAAAAACGTTTGGCATTAGCCCGGCTGCTGATTGAAGACCCTGATATTTATATTTTGGATGAGCCAACCAATCACCTGGATATTGATACTATTGAATGGCTGGAGAAATTACTGACCGAAGGCTCAAAGACTATTTTGATGGTTACGCACGACAGGTATTTCCTGGATAATGTATGTAACGAGATACTGGAGATTGACCGTGGTAAAATGATTCCTTACGTTGGCAATTACGGCTACTACCTTGAAAAGAAAGCCGAACGTGAAAGTGCTGATGAAGCCCAATTTCAAAAAAACAGCAACCTGCTTAAAAAGGAGTTGGAATGGATGCGCAGGCAGCCGCAGGCACGTGGCACCAAATCAAAAGCCCGTATTGACGCTTTTTATGATTTGGAAGAAAAAACAAAGGGTGCCGGTGCTAAAGAAAAAGTTGAGCTAAGCGTAAAAACCGCGCGCCAGGGCAATAAAATAATGGAGCTGCACCATTTACAAAAAGGCTTTCGCAAACAATTGTTTATTGATGATTTTAATTACGTTTTCAAAAAAGGCGACAGAATTGGCCTTGCAGGTAAAAACGGCAGCGGCAAGTCTACTTTACTTAATATAATTACAGGCTCCCTACAGCCGGATAGCGGCATTGTAGAAAAGGGCGAAACTACCCAAATTGGCTATTTCCATCAGTCGGGAATTGTTTTTAATGAGGGCGACCGGGTGATTGATGTGGTAAAAAACGTAGCGGAATTTATTACGATGGCTGATGGTAAAACCATTTCGGCTTCGGCACTGCTTACTTTATTCCTGTTTCCACCGGCTAAGCAATATGGTTTTATTGCCAATTTAAGCGGCGGCGAAAAGAAAAGGCTGCAATTGATGAGCCTGCTGATGAAGAACCCGAACTTCCTGATACTGGATGAGCCCACAAACGACCTGGATATTGATACCCTAAATGTGCTTGAAGAGTTTTTAACTAACTATTCGGGTGTGTTAATGATTGTATCGCACGATAGGTATTTGCTGGATAAGCTAACCGACCAGTTGTTTATAATGGAAGAAAAAGGCCATGTGATGATTTATAACGGCAACTATTCTTCGTACAGGATTGAGCAAGAAGAGGCAAAACAACTAAAGCGCAATCCCCCTCCTGTTCAGGCCGCGCAACCCAAAAAAAGCAAGCTAAGTTTTAAAGAAGCCAAGGAGCTGGAAACAATTGAGCAGGAGATTGCCGACATTGAAAATAAAATAAAAACACACAGTAAAGAACTTGATGTTGCCGGCATAGATGCCGATATATTGAATGATATATTAGAGAAAATCGCGGAGCTTAATACCCAACTGGACGATAAAAGCACCCGTTGGCTGGAGTTAACCGAACTAAAAGAATCGTAACATGAAACTGTCAGATATAGTAGCATCCATAGGTGTAATTATCCTTTTGATAGCTTTTTTACTAAATTTATATAAGAAATTACCGACCACAAATAAAATATATAGCCTGCTTAACTTTGTTGGCGCTGCCATTTGTGCCTGCTCGGCATACATGGTAAAATTTTATCCTTTTATAGTTTTAGAGCGTGTTTGGTCAATAGTCGCATTGGTATCATTATTAAAAGTTCCACGTGGAACATCAATAAATACCGATTAGTTTAAAATGTTCCACGTGGAACACGGAGGTAAAAATGTTTAAAAAATACGATGTTATAGTAGTAGGTGCCGGCCACGCAGGATGCGAGGCTGCCGCTGCTGCTGCCAACTTGGGTTCATCTGTTTTATTGGTTACTATGAATATGGGGACCATAGCGCAAATGAGTTGCAACCCCGCTATGGGTGGCGTTGCCAAGGGGCAAATTGTGCGTGAAATTGATGCAATGGGTGGTTATTCGGGTATAATAAGTGATAAAACAGCTATCCAGTTCAGGATGCTGAATAAATCAAAAGGCCCTGCCATGTGGAGCCCAAGGGTGCAAAGCGACAGGATGAGGTTTGCAGAAGAATGGCGTTTAGCCCTGGAAAGAACACCAAATGTTGATTTCTGGCAAGATATGGTGAGCGGGTTACTGGTAAAAAATGGCACTGTTTGTGGTGTAAAAACAGCCATTGGTATCGAGATTGAAGCCGATGCGGTAGTGCTTACCAATGGTACTTTTTTAAACGGATTAATACATATTGGCGAAAAACGTTTTGGCGGCGGCCGTGCCGCTGAGCGCGCTGCTACAGGAATAACAGAGCAATTGATTGAATTAGGCTTTGAAGCTGGCCGAATGAAAACAGGCACACCGCCCCGTGTAGATGGCCGCAGCCTCAATTATTCCTTGATGGAAGAACAATGGGGCGACCCGGAAGGCGGCCGTTTTTCATACACCGATGTGGAGTTAATGAAGGAGCAACGCTGCTGCTGGATAACCTATACAAACACTGCGGTACACGAAACATTAAAAGAAGGCTTCGAAAAATCACCGATGTTTACCGGGCGAATTAAGGGTTTAGGCCCGCGCTACTGCCCGTCTATTGAAGACAAAATAAACCGCTTTGCCGAGCGCGAGCGCCACCAGATATTTGTTGAACCGGAGGGTTTAAACACGGTTGAGATTTATGTAAATGGGTTCTCAACCTCATTACCCGAGGATGTACAATACCGTGCGCTGAAATTAATTCCGGGGTTTGAAAATGTAAAAATGTTCAGGCCGGGTTACGCCATTGAGTACGATTACTTCCCCCCTACACAACTAGGTTTAACTCTCGAAACAAAACTGATAAGCAACCTATACTTTGCCGGGCAGATAAACGGCACCACCGGTTATGAAGAAGCCGCATCACAGGGTTTTATTGCCGGCATAAACGCGCATCAAAAATTAAAGGGTAAGCACGAGCTGATATTAAAAAGATCGGAATCATACATCGGGGTATTGATTGATGATTTGGTTACCAAAGGCACCGAGGAACCCTACCGTATGTTTACCTCAAGGGCCGAGCATCGTTTATTATTACGCCAGGACAATGCCGACATCAGGCTAAGCCCCATCGGTCATGAATTGGGATTGATAAACGATGAGCGTTTGGATAAGGTAAACAGGAAGATTAAAAACTCCGACGACATCGTCACCTATACCAAAAGTCACTCGATAGACCCTTCGCATGTAAACGGACTGCTGGAAACTTTAGAAACAAGTCCGCTTACCCAAAGCGCTAAACTTTTTAATTTGTTAAGCCGACCGCAGGTTGCTTTTGACGATTTGCGCAAGGCTGATGAAAACCTGGACGAATTATTATCGGGCTATGATAAAGAAACTATTGAGCAGGCTGAAATAAAAATTAAATATGAGAGTTATTTTGAAAAGGAATTAGATATTGTTGACCGCATGAAAAAAATGGAAGACAGGGAAATTAACGCAGCCTTTAATTATCACAGTTTAACATCGCTCTCAAAAGAGGCGCGCGAAAAGCTGATGAAAATTAAACCGCGTACTTTAGGCCAGGCATCGCGCATTTCGGGTGTTTCGCCTTCGGATATCTCTGTTTTAATGGTCCACATGTCGAGATAGTGTTTTAAATTATTGTAAATCAGTAAATTATGAAAATTTTGTTTTAGAGCAACTATTTTTAATTTCGAATATCAATCTTCATAAAAAAACAAAAATTGATTATAGCCCATAAAAACCATGTTAAATAAAAAAGCGCTATTTTTTTTCATAAATTTATTGTTTTGGGCTATCATTTTTGCTTTTTCAGGCTGCGCGAACATACAAAAACCGCAAGGCGGCCCGCGCGACGTTACTCCCCCTGTTTTGTTGAAGGCCAGCCCGCCTGACATGACCCGGCATTTCGCGTCGAAAACTATTCGGTTGGATTTTGATGAGTTTTTTAAATTAACCAACCAGTTCACGGAAATCACCATTAGCCCGGCACAGGACAAGCAACCCGATTATAAGATTAAAGAAAAAAGTCTAATCATTACTTTAAAGGATACACTGCAAAAAAATACCACTTATGTTATCAACTTTGGTAAAGCCATAGCGGATGTAAACGAAGGCAATGTGTTAAAAAACTTTACTTACGTTTTTTCCACCGGTGAGCACATCGACTCGTTAAGTGTATCGGGCACGGTTACAAACACCCTAACCCAGCAAAAAGAAAAGGACGTAACCGTTATGCTTTTCCCTGCTGATAAGGATACGGCTTACTACCGTAAAAAGCGGCCTTCTATTTATGCCACTACTGATACATCAGGCAATTTCTCACTAAACAATTTACCCGAAGGGAAATTTACGATATACGCTTTAAAAGAAGCAACGGTGAACCGCATTTACGATAACGAAGTGGAACTGATTTCGTTTTTGAAAAAACCGATATCCTTATATACCGATACATCCGGTATACAGTTAAACCTGTTTAAAGAAGACCCTGTTAAATTCCGGCTATTGGAACGCAAGTTTGACCAGGATGGTAAAATACTTTTTATTTTTAATAAGCGTTTAAACAACCCTTCGCTAAAAATAATTTACCCGCCGGGCTTAGACGATCAGAAACTGGTTGAATTTTCAAAAACCAACGATACGGCCCACCTCTATTCAAAAAACATGGACTTTGATTCGATAAGTGTAGCTATACTTGATAACGACAAGCCTTTAGATAGTGTTTCGTTAAATAAAGGCCGTAAGGAAAAGTTTGACCGAATACTGTCATTCGCTTTTAATATAAACGCTCAAAGCGGTAAGTTAAACCCCTTCGGAAATTTAATTATCACCACAACATCGCCCATTGATACCTTCGACCCCTCATTGATTTTCATGAAGGAGGACTCGACCGATATCAACAACTTTACCATAACCAGGGATAGCACCAATGCGCGCCGTTTTATTTTAAAATATCGCTGGAAACAAGATGCCGGAAGTTATCTTCTCACCATTAACGATGAGGCATTTACAAATATTTATGGCGAAAAAAATAAAAAGTTTGTCAAAAAATTTCAGATAGAAAAAGAAGAAAACTATAGCAGCCTCACGCTAAAAGTCCATGTGCCCGACCCAACAAAAGCGTATGTTATTGAGCTTTTTCAGGACGTTAAAAATATATTAAGCCGAAATTCCTTTACTAAGGATACCACCATAGTATTTAAAAACTTTTATGCCGGTAAATACTATGTGCGGGTTATTTATGATGATAACCACAATGGTAAGTGGGACACAGGTAATGTAAAGGAAAAACGACAACCCGAAAATATCTGGATAGACCCGCAGCAATTAACCCTGAGGCCTAACTGGGAAGATGAAGAAAAGCTGAATATCCCGCAGGAAACACTGGAGCCGTAATACTATTTTTTAAACCAACCCGAATACATAATGTAATTATTGGGCAGCCGCTTCAGCATTTCTCGCTGCTCATCGCTTATGGGTTTTATTTTTTTGGCGGGAGTTCCGGCATACAAATACCCGGATTCACAAATAGTTTTCTCTAATACCACCGAGCCGGCGGCGATAATTACAAACTCGTTAACCACTGCATGGTCCATCACAATGGCACCCATGCCTATCAGAACATTATCATGCAGTGTACAGCCATGTACCAGGGCATTATGGCCTATAGATACATTGTTACCGATATTGGTAGCCGCGTACTGGTAGCTGCAGTGTATTACCGCGCCATCCTGTATATTGGTGTTATTGCCTATCCTTATGTAATGCACATCGCCCCTAACTACCGCGTTAAACCAAACCGAACAATTATCGCCCATTACCACATCGCCAACAATAGTGGCGTTTTCGGCAATAAAACAATCTGCTCCCCAAACCGGGCTTTTATCTTTAACGGGTAATATCAGCGGCATAATTGTATTTATTGATTTGGCGATTTATTGAATTATTGATTTTTAAATTTTTATGTTTGAAAACAATTTTAAGCGGAAATAGCTCAGCTGGTAGAGCATCAGTTTCCCAAACTGAAGGTCGCGAGTTCGAACCTCGTTTTCCGCTCTCTATTTATCTAAATAATTCGTCAAATTCTTTTAATAGTTGGATTGTTTCAATAGCATTTGGTTGAAAATAACTTAGAACTCTCGTTTCCAAAGGGTAGCCATCTATAAAATCCAAGTTCTTTACATAATAAAGATCATTTTTATTCATCGTTTCGATAAACTTTTCTTTATTAACACCCCAATATTGAAGATACTTTGCTTTTTCTACAAAAACTTCCTCCAAAAAATCTTCCGTATTACTTATTATACCGAATTTTAAAAACCCATCCTGGGTTAATTCTAATTTATATTTTTCTAATGTATTTATTAGTTCATATTTATCCAGGTACTTACCATATACCGGTTCGTCATCAATATGGTGGTAGATAAATGCCACATCATCTGGAAATTGTGATACCAACGCCTTAACAACATCCCATAACCTTCCGTTATCTACATTTATTTCAGAAAAGAAATTGTATAGTTTAGGTGAATCGAATTCTGTAACCAATGTATATCCCTCAATTATATTAGCTTTATCTCGCATTCTAACCTTTTTTGCAAAATTGCTATTGCTAGAAGTATCTTCTAATTCGGGTGTGCTAATCGTTGGAGCTAATTTTAATGGTTTCATTTTTAAAACACTGTATCCTCAATCACCTCCGCATGTACCGGGTAATCTGTAGTATAATGCAGCCCGCGGCTTTCCTTACGCAGCATAGCCGATTTTACTACAATATACGAAACCTGTATCAAATTACGCAGTTCGCATAGTTTTACCGATAGTTTGGTACGCTTATAAAAGGCTTCCGTTTCTTCGTATAATAAACCCAACCTGCGCATAGCCCTTTCCAACCTGAAATCCGAACGCACAATACCCACATAGTCATTCATCAGCTTTTGCATTTCGCGTACGTTGTGGGTTACTAATATATCCTCGTTTGATAATTGTACACCGTGCTCGTTCCAGTCGGGTATACCTTCGGGGATAGTATTGTGTTCAAATTGCTGTATAGCATCCTCATAAATACGGTGTGCAAACACCAATGCCTCTAATAATGAATTTGAGGCCAGGCGGTTAGCGCCATGTAACCCGGTAGATGAGCACTCGCCGCAGGCATAAAGGCGCAGGATAGATGAACGGCCAATATGATCTACCATAACACCGCCGCACATATAATGGCAGGCAGGGGCCACGGGTATCATATCCTTGGTCATATCAATGCCAATATCCAGGCATTTGGCATAAATATTAGGAAAATGCGCCAGTATATCTTTTTTGCTACGGTGCCTAACATCCAGGTACACAAAATCCTCGCCCGATTTTTTTATCTCGGCATCAATAGCACGCGCTGTAATATCACGTGGTGCTAATGATCTGCGCTCATCATATTCCTGCATAAACTCCTGGCCGTTGGTGCGTTTTAAAACACCGCCAAAACCACGTACAGCTTCTGATATAAGGAACGATGGATATTCGCCCGGATTATATAAAGCTGTAGGGTGGAACTGTATAAATTCCATATTACGCACCTTACCTTTAGCCCGGTAAACCATGGCAACACCATCGCCGGTAGCAATGGTAGGATTAGTAGTAATAGCATAAATATGCCCTGCACCTCCCGATGCCATTACCGTAACTTTAGACAGTATTTTATCAACCGTATTAGTGTGTGTATCTAAGGCATATATACCAAAACAGGTAATGTCCTCACTCGCCTTATTAACATAATCGCCCAAATGATGCTGGGTAATCAAATCGACAGCAAAATAATGGCTAAGTATCTCAATATTAGGGTTTTTATGTATTTCTTCTAATAATGAACGTTCTATCTCATAACCGGTAATATCCTTATAATGCAACACCCTGAATTCGGAGTGGCCGCCTTCTTTTGCGAGGTCATAAAAGCCTTCATTTGTCTTATCGAAATTGGTACCGTAATCAATAATCTCCCTAATACGTTCCGGGCCTTCTTTTACTACTGCTTCCACAACTTCTATATCGCAGAGCCCATCGCCCGAAATTAGGGTATCATTTATATGTTTTTCAAAGGAATCTTCTTTCTTATCAACAACTACTGCAACACCACCCTGGGCATATTTAGTGTTCGATTCATCTTCATTTGATTTGGTAACTATCAGTACCTTACCATGTTTTGCGGCCTTTAGTGCAAAACTCAATCCGGCTATACCCGATCCTACTACCAGGAAATCAACAGTTCTGGTCATACATTTTCTATAATATGTGCAAAAATAGTACTTGTGTTAGTATTAGGGCTTAAAGATGTTAATTTTGTGTAAGTAAATACTTAATAAACTATTAAGTGGTTGATAAGTGGTATTTAGATGACAGTTAGCAACAATTTATGAGCGACTTTTGAGATAGATAAACACATTAACTAACATTTATACACTCAATAAAATATTAACAAAACTGTTTTAATAAAATATATTGGTTTATATATACCCTTAAAAATCAATAAAATAAATGACTAAAATGTATTGAGTTGTGTTAATAAATAATTAAAAACAACTTTTTAGTAAAAACGTATCACCTTTTTTAAACATAACTAACACCTTAATAACAATAGTTTTCTTTATATATAAAAAACTAATTATTATTATTTGATTTGTGCAATGGATATCTTCGAAGAAATAAATCTGAAAGGTTTTGTGGACGAATACATCGACCCAAC
>Ga0302300_1000925_pt1 | contig 18082 bp, 14 predicted proteins | sample III_Palsa_E1_1_FD_198756 | JGI IMG/M metagenome (GOLD analysis project Ga0302300, IMG submission 198756) | Peat permafrost microbial communities from Stordalen Mire near Abisko, Sweden - III_Palsa_E1_1 | ecosystem: Environmental > Terrestrial > Soil > Palsa > Peat permafrost | place: Sweden... | reverse complement strand
GATAACTGTCAGGTAGTTACATGTTACAACAACAAATGTCTATCCGGTATCACAATTGAGGATTGTGATCAGTCACCCCCCGCCCGCTCATGCTTTAACATTTAGTAAGTATGATGTCGATACAAACCAAATATTTGGAACATTTTTTTTGTCATTGGGATATTACCAGTTGTGATTCCAACATTGTTTCGTTTATTCATACTTCTACGACTAATCCTATAACCATTCTTATCACTATGTGTTATTGATCGGTCCAAGGAATTTGAAGAATCTAACGAGGTCATACTGGAACAGGTAATCTAAAACACTAAAATACTAAAACACTAAAATACTAAAATACTAAAATACTAAAACACTAAAATACTAAAACACTAAAATACTAAAATACTAAAATACTAAAATACTAAAATATTTATATACATCTAGGAGATGTATATGTATGAACAGTTGTCGGGAAGAATATTTTTTTGACCTTTTTGATCACTGTTATTGTTGTTATAAATTAACTATTGTTTTACTGTTGAGTAATAGTGGTAATAGTAGTTTATTACACATCAACAATAACAGTGCGTACCATTAATAAACTGATAATAATGGTGTAGTGTGTGTGTGGCACAAAACACAAGATGTGTCAGGAACATATTTTGAGAGAGTTTGAGAGGATTGTTACAAAAGGTGGTGTTGGAAAAATACAATGTCATAAGTGTAGCGAGAAGTAGTTATGAAAGACAACAATTACATAATATAGCACATGAAAAGATCATTTCACATCGGTCTGTCATTGACTATCGTCAACATCATGTTAATCGTGGTACATCTGAATTGCCTCACAGTATTCGGCCATTTGAAATATCTTCCATTTCTTATGTTGAATTTGGCAAGGGTTATGACAATCTTGTCATTGGTAATGAACAGTTGTTACCAACTATCTATCAATACTTTGGCTCCACAAAGGTACCTTTTTCAGCATTAGTAAACCACAACATGTTTAAGTATGTACAACAATAATAAAACTACACATCTTTTAGATGTGTATATGTATATACGAACTAGTTATTAGTCACAACAACAAAACAATAAACAACATGTTTAAACTATGCAATAATAATAGAACTACACATCTTTTAGATGTGTATATATGTATATAAGCTGGTTATTAGTCACAACAAAGCAATAAATAACATGTGTGTGGGTGCCATTGTTTAAAAATGATTAAATTAATCTCTTTGTAACCACAGATTGCAAATCTTCACTGTATCTCACAAAGGTAATTGACTTTATATATCGTCTTCACACAAAAATGTCTTGTGATAAAATCTGTTCTGTATATTCAAAACTGGTCATCATTGGAGGCATAATCACGGCTGCGTTTTTCTCTTTTCAGTACTTGGGTAATACATATACCCCAATAATCGCAGGAAATAGTTTGTTGGTTCAAACAACATGTTCAGTCGTTAACTCTAGTGTCATCACTAACGAATATACTTTTTGTGACTGTATTGCTAAAGAGTGTAAGTGTGAAACCACTCTTTGGTATCGAAAGGTGAATGTGTATTCATTTCCACTAATTTCAAAAAATCAAGTAACACATGAATCAGATGGCAAATCACTAGACTCACTGTCATCATCAAATGAGCAATCAGCAAGTCAACCAAAGAATGTTGAAAGTACTATATCCTTTGATTGGTCACTCGCCTATCCCATGAATGACATCGGACAAGTAGTTACTTGTTACTACAACAAATGTGTGTTTGATAACACAGTGGAGGATTGTGATCCGTCTCCCGCTCACACTTTGACATTTAGTAAGTATAAAGCCAACGAAAACCAAGTATTTGGAACAATTATTTGTGTTGCTGGGACACTACCAGTTGTAATTCCAGCATTGTTCTGTTTAGTCATACTTCTACGTCTAATACTATCACCCCTCCTGTCACTATGCACCGTTAATCAACCCAAAGAGTCTGAAGATCTTGAAGAATCTAAGGAGGTCATGCTGGAACAGGTAGTTTAAAATACCAAACACTAAATATTTATATACATCTAGGAGATGTATATTTATGAACAGTTGTCGAGAAGAATACTCTTTTGACCTTTTTGATGCTTGATGTCAGTGATACCACTGCTACCAGTGTTACAAATTAACTTATGCTTTACTATTTTTTTTATGTTGTTTGAATTCCAACATACATATACTTTACGTAACAATTTACTTTTCGTACCAAGCTTTTTATTCTCTGTGACTCTTTGTCATTAGGGGAGAGAGAGGGGGGTCTTGTGTGTAGACTCATTTCTTATCTTTTAGTATTAAGTGTTAAACTATATCCCACTAAAACTAGTCTTCATGTTCATCTGTTTAGTAGGATAGACTAAATGTTACACTTCTTAGGGAAGTGTTTATACTTATTTATTTATTTATTATATGAGTGTTAATTAGTTGTTGTTTGTACATACACAAACATATAAACAACAATATTATGTAAAGTAAACTACTTTTACGATATAAGCTGTCATAATGTGGTTAAAGTTATAACTTGATTATTTTATGTACCCAATAGTTACACAAATGTGCAATCGTGATTGTGTGTTAATAACATCACTTGTTATTTTTGTCACAATATTACTATATGGCATGATATCAACGACTGTTGGTGGGATTTCTATCCAACAACAGAATGAAGAGATATACGCATCAACAGGAAGTAATAGTACTTGTATTGTTATGTCTAACATCCCATGTTCATATGGTGATAATAATCCGTACAACATTTGTTATTATCTCCAATATCATCCAGTTGACTATGTCTTAAACATACAAGAACAAACTATGCCTTATAATATCAAAGATTTCGAACCAGAGGATTTTCCTATTGGTATTACAGTACCATGTTACTCTTATAATTTTGCAAATGGTGACACTGTCGTAATTTGGAAACGCAATAGTTACAGTGTTATCTCCATGGGTTACCTAATTAGTGGAATAGTGTGTTTATGTTTAACTGTTATAATAGGTTGTATTTGTATTACATACATATGTATATCTCGTAAAAATAACCATAAAAGACATGTAGTGTTATAACCAACAATTATGTTTTACGAACAATAGTTCATCAACCAACTTTGTAAATTTAATTTACAAATAACACATTAATTACTTTATTTGTTACAAAGATTATATTTACTTTTCTCACTCATTGTTTACTTTGAATGTTTAGATATAATTACCTGTTGTGAATACAATTATAACATGTTGTTATAATTAGAGACTGTAAATGCAAATGTTAATATATTCAGTGATGTTACGTTTGTATTGATATGAATAAACAAGTATTACTACAGCAATATGAGTGTAATTACACGGCCATACGTGTAAACCGAAGGTGGGCTGCGCTAGACAAGAATCCACGATATCATGTGGTTATACGAGAGTGAATAAGTAATTAAACATATAGATATTAAATCGCGTAAGCAATTACTATTGTAGCAATATTGTGATAGCCTCATGGATGTTGTGGATCCTTGTCTAGCGCAGCCCACCTTCGGTTTACACATATGGTCATGTAATCGCAGAAGCAATACACTGTAAATACAACGTAATTTCTAAAGTACTTGTTACAAACACTGGAAGTAAACATCTCTGCTAAACCAAAAGATGTACAAATATTTAGACAGAAAATAAACTCGTCAAAGAATTTATATACAATAAATAACCGTAATAACATTATGACATTATGACATTATAACATTACAATAATAATATGTATAGTGTATAGACATATAATTACGCTCATAATTGTTTGCGTGATATAAATACATATTCATTGTTTGAGTATACATATTTTCTATTTACTAGAACTGTATATAAATTTGGTGTTTAGAGTACTTTTAATCACCAATTTACATTTATGCTGTTATAATATTACAAGACATACTAGTACAATTATATAGTGTTAGTGCAACTAATCATCCATAAACATTTGTGTAATATACATACAAGATGTTAATACTTTAACATGTGGACTATGTTTAATCTAATTATGGTATAGACAATTAATTATTAGTGTATTCACACAATATTTGTGGATTGTTAACTACACTAATATTGTGTAATTTATCTCATATATAATGTATTATCCCTCTTATTATCCTACATTTATAATTAGCTCTTGTTTAAGTAATTTATACAAACATAATCTAATAATTGGAATAATGTATTAGTATACCTATAAAAAGAAATAGTTGTTTCTCTCTTTGTCTTGTTTTGCTCTTGATGCATATACATATAACCATGTTGTTAAATTAACAAACGGGGACTACGTCTTTTGTTTATTGTGTTAATTATCAATAGTTCCAAGGTCAACCAACGACATTATATTACAAAGTTCTTGTTAGTTTTAACGTTGCGTATCCAATACCTTTTGTACTGATAACATCACACAAACACTTAAATATTTTAGTATACAAAAACATAATAATAAAACCGCATTTACAATTTCCAGTTGTATATGACTATATTTTACACAATGAGTAATTACCTATTTAATTACTCATTGTGTTATCAAACACGGATTATGTTATGATACAAATGTTAATATGTTACTTAATCCAAGTCAACATGTTGGTTCTTAACTGTTACAGATAAATAATAGAATAGAATAGAATATATGTTATACCGTACAACATATTTAAAATATTTTACATACACTAATTACATTTCTATGTGTTTGTTTGACTCATACAAATACCATCAACACTCATGGGATAGGATGGTTGTTTCCGATATTGTAAATGGAAAACATATATTGTAAGTGGAAACAACATGATGTAACTTCTTTAGGATAATAATGTGATTATATTATATCTCTAATAACAGAGGAAATGCTTAGTCGTGGTCAAATACAAATTATAGCATTGTGCGTGTTTATAGCAATTTTGTCATATGGTATGACGGTAATAGTTGCAGCAGGAGTTGCCATTGGGCAGCAGAACGAAGAAATGTATGCAGCAACAGGAAATAATGGTAGTTGTGTTATTGTATTTAATACACCATGTACGTATAGTAATATTCCATATACTAATTGTTATTATGTTGGTTACTATCCAGTTAACCATTCTTCAAACATAAACACACAAATTATATCGTATGGTATTGAAGATTTCGAACCACAAGACTATACTGTTAATGCTACAGTACTATGTTACTCTTATAATTTTGTGAGTGATGCTTTTGTTGTGGTTTGGAAACGCGACCTCTATAACATTGGTTCTATAAACTTTCTTATTAGTGGAATAGTCTGTTTAAGTTTAAATGTTATAACAACATGTGTTTGTATTGTATACATATTTGTAATGCATAAAACTAAACATACAAGACATGTGATTCTATAAGCACATGTATCACATATACTTATAAGTAATTGTAACCTTTCTTTCTTCTTATTTTAAGTTATCTTTGTAAATTTAATTTACAAACAATACTTTAGTGTATTCATCGCAGCCAGTTTACTTTGTTTGTTATGAAACTATGTAAGGTTTATTTGTATATTATTTTTCTTCTAAACTGTATTACATGTACATTATAAATGTAACTAATTTATACTGTTTTCAGTTAAAAACTATAAGTAAAAACACTATTACGTGTAATAGTGTTATGGTTGTATTAGTATGAATAAATTACTACTAATTTAAATAAACATGTATTGTTATAGTGATATGTATACATTTGCATGAAATCTGCGCTAGGCAATATTATCCACCAATATCATGTGATAAATAAGAGTGTGAATAAGTAATCACTCATATGGATAATAAACTACATAAATGACTACTATCATAGTAATGTTGTGATAACCGCATGATATTTGTGGATAATATTGCCTACGCAAATTTTAGCCATTTGTGATACTAAGTCTTTCCTCTTTTCCACTTCATTTATCGCTTATCACAAACAGCATATTTTTTCGCTTTCGCTGCTCTTGTCTCTTTCCGCTTGCCTCTTGCCGCTTATGTAATTGTAATAATGTTGCTGTAGATATAACATAAACTCCAAATTAATTATTACATTTACTCTTACTCTTCAAAATAAAAATGTAGTATGACCTTTATATCTTCGAGATACAAACTCTTTCCCATCCTCGTTAAATTAGTAGATGTAGATATAGATGTTTGTTGTGCCTGAAAGTTATACACAAACAAAGTTAATCTTAACATACATTGTCATATACATGACCACATTAAGTAGTAAATATATACATGTGTTAGATTATGGTAATTGTCATATAAGGTTGACATCTCTCAGAGAGGTCAACATAATGTAATTATAGTTTAATATTGTTTGACACCATAAACGTATTCACCATCAAAGGTTACTTTACCATTGGGATTAAGCTCAATCCAATGACCATCTCTTTTACCATCAACATATTGTCCCTCATACCTAAGCGTGTGTTGATCATCATCATACCACTCCTTCCATATACCATTTCTTTCATCATCAACAAAATGTCCTTCACACTTAAGCGTGTGTTGGTTATTGTCATACCAATCATTCCATGGACCATCTCTTTTACCATCAACAAAATGTCCTTCAGACTCAAGTGTATGATGATCATCGTCATACCACCATCTCCAAACACCATAGTGTTCACCATTAACATAGTATCCTTCAGACTCAAGTGTGTGTTGATCGTTGTCATACCAATGTCTCCATAACCCATTTTCTCTACCATTAACATAATGTCCTTCAAACTCAAGTGTGTGTTGCTCATCATTATACCATTGTCTCCATAACCCATTTCTTTCACTATCAACATAATGTCCCTCATACCTAAGAGTGTGTTGCTCATTATTATACCATTCCCTACTTAAACCATCTTTATTGTTACCTGTGTAATAGTCTTCAGTTTGAACAATATTACTATTTGGATAATATGTAATTACTTTTTTATATCCAACTTCCTTTCCATTTACGGTATGATATGTCTTAATGTTTTTACTGTTGTAATCATCTAGACTTTCAATGTTATTGTAATATATCGCACTACCATTGTTAACTTTAATGGTAACATTCTGGTTAAGTTTATTCCACTGTGTCATAAACAGGTCATTATCTAATAAGTACTTTGGAATGAAACTGTAGGGTGAATGGACAAAGAAAGACCATTGCAAATCATCGTTGAAGTCGTTATATACCATTACACACATGTCAGACCAGTTGTTGAATACTTGTTGAGCACAATATTTAAAGTAATGATCATCAGCAAACAGTGTGCACAGTTGAAAACTCAAAAATAGTCGTTCTTTGTTGTCGATAGGTATTTTCTCACCCTCAACAAACTTAACATACGTATCGATAACCAAACAGTATTTATCGGGAACTGGAATGATAACATCCACATTATCAGATACTTTCACAACATCCTTGATGTATTCTGAACTTGTACTATTAACATATGGAATGTTAAACTTTTCTTCACCACAGGTAATTATGGGCATTTTAAATGTTTAAAATAATTATAATCAATTTAACTTGAAATGATATATTATGTATATTATATTACTACAACATATATTTTGTTTATGTTGTCCCGAATGTAGTTAAAACAGTATTTTATTTATTGTCGTATGATACTTCACCACCTACAAAATTACAATCAAACCATTATACACACAATATGTGCATATGGTCAATACAACGGTTTGATTGTAATTTTGTAAATAGTGTGGATATTGTTGTAGTTTGAAAACATAATCTTTACATATATTATTCTAATAATTTGTGTGTAATTACATGCCATCTGTGTAGGCAAGAAACCACAGATATCATGTGGTTATACAAGTACAAATAAGTAATTATGAATGTAGTAATATTAGCATGATCACATGATATTTGTGGTTCCTTGTCTAGCACAGATGGCATATAACTACAACGGTATTGTCATTGTCGTACTGTTATATGTTTTAAATTAAGGATCATATCCGTGACTAATATTCTTTGTGACATTAAACAGTAATTAAAGTAAATATTAGTTGTGCTAATATTAATAGTTATACCATTACATGTTATTACATCTTTGTTTGTCAATACATACATAACAAATTTAATTTGCAGTAGTAATAATATTATGTTCTTTACAACATTATGTTATTAACGATAACCATAGTAAGTATTGTTAATACCAATGTAAGTTAAAACATGTTTAAACCATATTAACCATGATATAACTATTGTTTATTACCATTCTTGTTTTGTATAGTTTATTATTGCAATTGTTATTAAATATATAGATATAATTCTTACTCAATAAGAATTTAAATACTCATAAAAATGGTTTATGGGGTATTGACATACATAGTGGTACCATCATGATATGTAATTTGGTAAGCTAAATTGTTATTGTCATAAACATCCCATATACCATCTTTAACTCCATTACAATACTGTCCCTCCTGTCGAACATGCTCTTCACCACCATTACTGTTATGGTTACAATACCACAATTTGGCAGGTCCATGACGATGACCCTTTTCATAGGTAATTTCTTCCTTGGGTTCACCAGTATCATAATACCGTTTCCATAATCCATGATACTTACCATGGTGGTAATTACCATGCGAACTTACATGATAGTGGGAATCAGGAATTGTGTGATTATGTATGTTCCACTCAGTATATGGACCATGAAGTCTATCGTTAACAAAACTACATTGTTTTGAAAGATTGTTATCTACATCATCAAACCACTCTTTATATGTACCTGTATAATTGTCGTTGTCATAATAACACTCCGATTCAGGTTTACCATTGATATACCATTGCTGCCACAATCCATGTTTCTTCCCATCGTAATGTCTGTCAACATAAACAAGATTGTCTGTTTGTGTGCTGTATCCGAGTCTAATGAGACTTATATTTTTATCTCTATTATGACAGTAACTATTAATAACCAAAATATTTTGATTACTATTATTACTACTGTCTGGTACATCATCGTTGGTATTAATATCAACATGATACTCATCGAACATGTTGACTATCATAGTCTTGGTTTGGTTCAACTGTAACCATTGGTTCATAAACCTTTTGTTTTTGAGATGTGCAATTGTTAAAAAATTCAGAGGAAGGTTAATTAGAACCTCTTCTCTAATGTCAACAGATAGCTTATCGTATACAATGGGTGAAAATAAGCTCCAGTTCATAAGTAACCTCTTAATTAGATGATCGAAATAGTTACTATCATGAAAGTAGGACTCCATCTCAAACCAAAGGTGGGCTTCGCCAAAACATAATTGTAGTTTGTCACGGTTGCGAATATATGTTGGTTTACAATTAAGGAAGTTAACATAGTTATCTGCAACTGTTAAATATTTACTTGGAAATGGAATAATATGTTCACTACACGTACCAATCGACACTATGTCATTAACTAGCTGTGACCCCATTGCGTTATCGTAGTTAACAGTGTCGGTGACACACTTATCACCGACATCAAACGCGATAGACATTTACGTCAATGACTGTTTTTAATTATATGTCACTTTATGATTGGGGTACATAGTATTAATACAATATTCTTTCCTTCTTGTATTATTTAATAACTATTATTACTTGCAAACAAAAATTGTGCCAGTAATAAAATCGTATACTTTAACATATTCGAGATATGTTAGTTAACTTTGGTAATGGTAACTTAATCAATGTACTTAATCGCTACAATATTTATAGTTTTAATATCCGTGTCATGAACACTTATATATTCAAATGTAACAATTATAACCTTACTTAATTCTAACTTGCAATACATTTACATGTAAATGTTCATAACAATAAATATAACTACTACCTGTATTTTTTATGGGTAAGTTTACATGTACAACGCATATTGAAAGAAAGAGAGTATTTCAAACACACTTTGGCATACTCTCTTTTTTGATTAGGACTAAAGTAAGGTTGTTAGATGTGGAGATTTGTTTGTCTTTAACTATCAAGGTACTAGTATGAGTAAATAACTATTAATTTAGATACACCGTATTATTGTGGTAACATGTGTATAGTTGCATGCCATCTGTGTAAACGGTTGTGAGCTACTTGTAAACCTTAAGTTTACCGAAGGTATACTGAGAGAGCCATAGCTGCGACAAGCGCAGCGCTTTACAAACAGGCTTTTCACTACGTTTAGCGCAGCTCACCTTCGGTTTATCACAAGCAGCAAGCTGCGGCAAGCGACAAACCGAAGGTCAGCTGCGCTATACTGAGAGAGCAATGGCTATGCCAAAGCAAAGCTATACTCAAACCGCAGGTAGGCTTCGCCAAAGAGAAATGACTTCGTCAAACGCAGTGACAAGCGACAAGCGCTAGGCAAAGAACCACAAATATCATGTGTCTATACCAACATAATTAAATAATTATATAAATGTAGTTGTAGATTAAATCTATAATTAAAATTGTAACTACATGATATTTGTGTTTTGTTGCCTATACAGATTTTATGTAGTTACAATGGTTGTACCACCAATGTAACATTATGTACATTTGAGTTAAAAATATATTACATTTATCATTAGAGTAGTTGCAATGTCATTATGTGTAACTATTAACCAAAAAAATACCTATTGGACAGTTATTAGGTAATTTGTTATTTTATATTATGTTGTAGTACAACACAATGTGTTTTATGAAACGTATGTACCCCATCTAAATATTATAAACTCTAATATAATTTTACATCTTGGAGATGTAAAACATGTCATGATGATAATATTGAAACTGATTGGATAAATTAAACTAAACATAACTTACATATAAAACAATAAAGGTATCAGCATTATGACTGATCAAATCACAAAAGGTCAGTTCTATGATATGTTTAAACAAGTTATAGATTCACCAATTGGTCAATATATTGGTCAATATATTGGTCAATATATTGGTGATTATGACACTTATGGTAAGTTTACAATTCAACAGTGGCCAAATATATATTTAATACAAAATAGTCATGGCTTTATTGAACGTCGGGGTAGTAAGTGGTATGGTGTATATAAAACTTATCGTGATGGTATCTATGACATAAATATGTGGTATTGTTATAGTCACAATAATATATGGAGATATTACCTATTATCATTTGAAATGAACACAAATAACAAGTATAGATTGGTTGATGTTAAGATTTATATTGATAATGAACTTGACAAAGATGTTTATACCTCTGAAATGCGGTATAATATTATTAATGACAATCTTGTACCACCTGACATACATTATAATTCCCACCAGAATACTATTGTTGATTGGGTGAATAATGAAATTAAAAATGGTAATATTATTGGTGTAGGATTGGACTGTTTATTAAAACAAGACAAATACAGATCTGAGTTACGAATCTTATGTAAAAATAACCATTTCCACATTGGAACACTAATTGTTTACGGATATAATACCATAAGAAACTATGTTTTTAACTATAGATCGGATGACGAAGGTGTATCTGATGATTATACTGTAAATAGTATGAATGACACAAGTTTCCAAATTTATCAAAAACTAAAGATTAACACTCAATACTTTATTCAGCAATACTTACGGAAGATAACATTTATTTCATTAAACGTTCGTTATGAACTAACTTTATCTCCCGATCGTAATATAGAGGAGATACGTATCTCACCACCATCATCATCATCCACTAATAGTAAAAATAGTAACTTAACACAAATTATTAACATTAATAGTACCGGTCATATTACGTCTAACGAAGGATATACCTTAAGTGAGTTATTGTCACTATGGTAATAAAAAGTATATAATACCCAACAACATGTTTTCTACTTCGGGTAGAAAAAATAACATAATATAACATATCATAACATGACATAACTAATTAAATTGGTAAATGACAAACTTCATAAGTAATAATTATAGTTACAATATTAATGGTGCTATTAACACTAAAATTATGTAATAATATATTGTTTGTAATATTATTAATGACATAATGGAGAGAATTACTATTATTAATAATAATTAACTTATCAAGTGACAATTATTTATCCTGTTGTCAACAGATATAGTAACTTCATACTAGTGATATTGCTCTTCATTATGATTGAGGAATACTATTAAAGAGTCTAATAGTGTTCAAAAGTTGGAACATGTTCTGTGAGGATACAAAGATAATGCTTGAATGTGTAATTATAAAAGTATTAATAGATACATATTTATATAATGTAGACTTTGACTAATTACATTTATCTGTCTTATGAAAAAAGTAATAGTAGTATAAAAGTATGTTTGACATGAACACAAACATTTACTTACTTAAATTCTTTTAGTCAATTAAACTATTAACCATAGTAATTACTACATATAATATTTTTACAACTAAAGGTTGTAAATTTAAATTTCTTATTCTTATTCTTATTCTTATCTACTTACTCAATTACTGTTGTCACACAGCAAATTGTATACGATGCGATGTTTACAACAACAGTATATAATATATACTACACTACAATTTTAATATTTTAAAGTGATCTGTTACATCATGTAGCAGATAGTACCCATTTGATATGTATATATCGTACTTAATGGTTTGCAGTATATGTTTTTATATGGTTTTTAAAATGTCATACATACCCAACTATTTTTAAAGTATATAATGTAGTGTATACTATAAAAAGTACGTATAGCAGTTATACATATTAAGATATAATTATATGTGATTACATATTATTCTGATAGTTATAATGTTGGTAGTTATTTGAATACACCATATTAATATAATTACATAATTATCTTAAGTGGTAAAATGTTTATGATTATTAACTCAACATAACTACCACATCCTCTCATTCACGTTTACACAAGAACAATTAGGATGTGGTAGTTGTGGGAGATGAGGAGAGAGAGACGGGTACAGGACGGTGTGTAAACCACATTCTACCCAAACTATATGAATACAATTCCATATTATTTGTGTAGTCAATAATCCACAAACATCATGTACAGCTACTTTGATCGGATGAATGGATAAGTAAATGTATGGGTGCAATGATGTATTTCTGGATAAGATAAGATAAAATTATAGAATAGAGATTAATAATAAATGTATAAACATTAAACAATGCAGTTATTATATTTTACAAATATATTATTGGTTATACAAACTTAAGTCTAACTTAAGTCTAAATGGTGTTAATGTTGTTTAATGTTGAAACATGCACAGTTAACTTTGGTATGTATTTATATTTTAACACTGCTGATACTTTTTTATGGTATATGCAACGTTTTCGTTAACATATAATGCATATGTATTAACGAAAACGTTGCATATACCTTAAAATTATAATCATGTAACAATAATATGTACTGTATGTTATTAATTACATGAAATGGTATATTTTACAATTTAAGTGATGATGGTAATTACTATACAATAACTAGTATACTAAAAATACAGGTAAAATATGTTTTGTTTTAAAATTTTGGTTGAATCTTGCTTGTACAAAAAAATTATGTAAAAAAAATGGGGATTAAGAATTTTAATTATGTATTATATGTTATGGTGACATATAAAGGTATATTTTAACATGTAAAATGTTCAAGTATTAATATGTACTAACAAAACAACAATAAATATACTATTTTTTAATACTTTATCTATTGATTGTATATGCATATATATATTACAAATATATGCATATACCTTAAATTAATACACACATAACGATAATATCGTATTATATGTTATTTGGTAATGCATATATTAAATTTATAAATCAACCAACATTGGTATTTTATACTTTGTCATCAAAAGGATTCATATGATTAGTAAACTAAAATGAGGTGCTGACTACTTATATAGTATATATATATATATATATCATTCATACATCAGTATAATGTAATTCAGGTAAACATATTTTGTTTTGTAAGTTTTTAGTAGAAAATATGTCATATCAGAAAATCCTGTAAAAAATAGGTGTTAAGAATCTCAACCATGTATTATACATAGTATTAACATATAAAATTCTACTTTTAATGATATGTATGTTCACATAATACCATGGTAACAAAAATACTAACTGGACTGAAAACATTGGTCATGTCAATATTAACAATATTACACTAATTGTATATACCTCTATTCATGTTAGGATGTACTGTACAATTTAATTGGTAACAACACTACATCTTACAACAATAATAATATTGTAAATAACAAGAATATGTACTAAACAATACTACTAATGTTAATTAACATCTATTCACATCACAGTATTCATCACAAGAAGTTAACCTCTTTGAGAGGTTAATGTTATGTATATACATCTATGTATTATTGTTGTTTAACACCATTAATGTACTCACCATCAAAAACAACAGTACCATTGCGACCAAGCTCTATCCAATGACCGCTATGTTTACCATCAACATAATGACCCTCTGACCTAAGTGTATGTTGGTCATTGTTATACCATACAGTCCATAATCCATCCTTTTTACCATCAACGTAATGTCCTTCATAAAAAAGCATGTGTTGGGGATTGTCATGCCATTCTCTCCATAGACCATCCGCCTTACCATTAACGAAATATCCTTCAGACTTAAGTGTATTCTGATTATTGTTGTGCCATTTTCTCCATAGACCATCCGCCTTACCATCAATATAATATCCTTCAAAATCAATGTTATTACTGCCTGGATAGTATCCCGTTACTTTCGCATATCCAACTTCCTTTCCATGGATAGTATGATGTGTTCTAATAACTCTTTTATTATCACTATCTACACTTTCAACGTTATTGTAGTAAATTGCATTATTCTGATTAACATTAATTATAACATTTTGATTAAGTTTTTTCCATCGTACCATGAACAGATTACTGTTTAACAAGTATTTTGGGATAAAATTATAAGGTGATTGAAGGAAGAAAGACCATTGCAGATCATCATTGAAGTCGTTATATACCATTACACATGTATCTGTCCAATTGTTAAATACCTGTTGAACACAATATTTGAAGTAATGATCGTCAGCAAATAGTGTGCACAGTTGAAAACTTAGAAGTATTTGGTTACTACTAATTACTGGAATTTCACTATCTCCAAGAAATTTGATGTAGATGCCAATTACCGAACAGTACTTATCGGGAATTGGAATGATAACATTTGTGTTGTTAGATAACTTTACAATGTCTTTAATATACTCCGAACTCAGATTGTCATCGTATGGAACAACAAACTCTTTGTCACCACAAGTAATAACCGGCATTTTACTCTGTTAAGGTAATTAAAATCATTTTTGACTTTTGAGATCCAAACATATATATAACATACATTACCATAATGTATCTCCTAACATTATTCATATATACAAATATTTAAAATAGTATCTTGGTTAGTGTAATTCTTATCCTGTAGATTTATATGAACAATTCTTCGTTTAACCCACCACCTATATGTAAATTAGTCACTCATAAAGTTACTATCAATCTGGTTCATATACATATAGGTTATAAATGTAATTTGTCACAGTGATGGTTCTAAACAACATCTATTGTCAATGATCGTTGATTTGATATGAGAAATACAGTGATACAAAATATATTATTTTATGGTACTACAACATATAGTGTATTTATGAAATGTGTAGTCACCTGAAGACTGCAAATTCCAATATAATTTTGCATCTTGGAGATGCAAAGGTAATACCATGAATGGTGAAATTGATTAAACAAACTAAGTTAAATTTACAACAAATATATAATATATATAAAAGAAATATGGCTCAAACTGTGACAAAGGACCAAATGGATGACATGTTTGGGCTAATTATTAATTCACCGATTGGTCTGTACGTTGGTGATTATGAAAACAATGGTAACGTTAAAAAACGGGGCTATGCAAATGTGTATTTCGTACAAAATAGTCATGGTTACATGTCACGTATAGGCGACACGTGGTATGGTGAATATAGGGTTCATCGTGGTCAAGAGTACTATGATGTAAGTATGTGGTATTGTCACAGTCGTAAAGATATAAATAGTTACTATTACTATTTACTATTATTTGAGCTGTATCCTAATGACAAATATAGATTGGTTGACATTAAGGTTTACTTTGATAATGATTTTAACGGTGATTATGAGTGTGAGGATCGATATGTTATTGTTAACGATTATCTTACACCACCCGTTTTACATCACGACACACCCAATAATCTTATTCTTAAGTGGATTGATGATCAAAGGGCAAATGGTAATATTATTATTGTAGGGTCGAACCGTCTACTAAAACAAGATAAACGTAGATCTGAATTACGAGTTTACTATAAGAATAACCATTCTCATACTGGAAGGTTAACTGTGTATGGGAACAATACAACCAAAGACTATACGTTTATTTACAATCATGATGGACAGGGTGTGGATACAACTGGCTCTAACTATGGTCCTATCAACGATATTAGTGTTCAGATCTATCGAAAATTAAACATTGACATCTACTACTTTACTGAACAAGACCTATGGAAGATAACATTTGTGTTGTTGGAGGTTCGTTATGAACTTACTTTATATCCAAGTCGTAATATAAAACAAATTTACATGTTCCTATCACCAGCAGTATCAACATCAACTAGAAATAGCAATAAAAATAATACTAGTCTATCTGACATCATCACCTTCGATAATGCAGGCCACATTACATCTAACGCTAGACTTAGTTTAGATGATATACTGTCATTATGGTAATAGAGAGTATACACTTATCCACTAACACATTTTTCTACTCCAAGTAGAAAAAACAATATGGTATAACAACTTAAGTTGGTAAGTGTAATGGCAACATATTTACATTAAGTACTGTACGATGTTACATGTGTTAACTTACTACATATAACATTGTTAATGATGTATTGAATATATACATACTTGTAATAATACAACTTTTAAGTGAGATATATTGTAAAAAGTAAATTTATAACATTTACTTGTTGTTGAGTGACAGTAATAATAGTTACATGTACATGGTATTGAAGTGACAACTTGTTTGTCATTGACTTGTTGTGTATGTAGGAACTTGTATTATAAATTAATACAATTATTTTATGTGGTGGAATGGAAACTAATAAATGGGTGTTATGTTATACCAAAGGTAAATATCTCTAGTTCTATTATTTTGACCTGGTATATAATATGGCTTTGTACTTCTCCTATCCTGACAATTTGGCATGTAGGTATTGTGTGGTAATACCACAATCGTGCGCGAAATTTATTGGTACTAATGCCTACAAGTATCTTGTTTACCATGATAAGTTTGTGTATGAACGTAATACAGGACCTAAGTGTTTACATGTAAGTGATGACTACAGTATTAACACATTACCTTATACTTATCAGAGTGAATTCAATGAAAGTAACATGAACGACTCATGCACATTACTTACTGGTGAGCAGTATTCATTACATACAAAACAATTGTATTTAGAGACAGATGTTACAAGGACAATTCTTGATCGCATTAACTTGTACGACTTTCTACGATTTGTATCCTATTATGATACCACATGGAAGAACATCATTCTAACTGTAATATGGCCTATACTTCCTTCATTTTTCCATCCTTTGTTATCTGACTCATCTACCTGTGATGACAGTGATAACAGTAGTGATAATGATGAGGATATGAGGAGAAGACAGAATTATAGTACTGAACATGAATACAATTTATTTGTTGATAATAATGGTAACGTTAAAAAACAGATGGTGGTTTATGACCGCTGAACAGTTATTGTCATATGGGATAGTTTGGGATCCAATAAACAAAGTTGATCTTCGTGTTACTAGTTACGATCTGTTTGACACATTTTATGATAATTTTAGTGTTATGCAACCAAAGTAGTGAGATATGTGACAGTATATTAGATGATGTAAGAACGCCACAATGTGTAATTGACCTGTTGTTTCCGGGTTACAACTTTCTATCGATCGAGAAAAAACAACATGTTCTAGATGATACAACAAACATGTATCAACAGCAACAATTACCTATTACTGTCAGTCAACAATGTTTTGACAA
>Ga0302300_1000920_pt1 | contig 18112 bp, 14 predicted proteins | sample III_Palsa_E1_1_FD_198756 | JGI IMG/M metagenome (GOLD analysis project Ga0302300, IMG submission 198756) | Peat permafrost microbial communities from Stordalen Mire near Abisko, Sweden - III_Palsa_E1_1 | ecosystem: Environmental > Terrestrial > Soil > Palsa > Peat permafrost | place: Sweden... | reverse complement strand
AAGAACCTCCATTAACATACGGGGTAATACTGGCCGTAGAACAGATATTAAAAATAGAACCGGACTTTCTTTCGATCATTTTACCCACCACCCCCCTTGTAAGGTGATAAGCGCTATATAAATTGGTTTGTATAAGATGTTCCAATACCCCCTCCTCTTCCTGGTGAATTTGACCCGGGATAAAAACTCCGGTATTATTTACCAATAAGTCTACCGGTTGCCTGGTTTTATTTATAAAGTCTATAAACCTTTTAGCATCTTCTTTCTTAGAAAGATCAGCCTGCATATAGTTAATTGATACGCTGTTGTTTATTTGTTTAACCTCTTTTTCCAGAGCCTCCAACTCACCACTATTTCTTGCGCAAGTGATGATATTGAAATCGTTAAGGGCAAACTTTTCTACAATTGCTCTGCCTATTCCCTTCGTTCCCCCAGTAACTAATGCTAACTTTTTCATTTTTTCAAGGTTTATATCTGTTTGGCTGACTATATTTGAATATATAATGTAATTTTGCATAACAAACATCGCAATTTTTTTTAATGAAAAGCTTCGGCAAATACGTAATACTTTTAAGCACCCTCTTTGTAAACCGGGAACGATTTAGAATATATTTAAGGCTAATTTTTGAAGAATCTGTCCTTATAGGTATTGATTCAGTATTTATTGTCGTGATTGTATCTACGTTTATAGGGGCTGTAACCGCTGTGCAAACCGCATATAATCTGGTAAGCCCGCTAGTGCCCTTGTATGTAATAGGGACTATTGTAAGGGATATGACTGTGTTAGAACTTGCCCCTACCATTACCTGCGTTGTATTGGCGGGTAAAGTTGGCTCTAGCATAGCAGGCGGCCTGGGAACTATGCGTATTACCGAACAAATAGATGCGTTAGAGGTAATGGGCATCAATTCTTCTTCTTTCCTTATTCTTCCTAAAATAATAGCTGCGCTAATTACTTTTCCTATGCTGGTTATTATATCTGGCTTTCTGTCCATATATGGCGGATTCCTGGCATCGGTATTAACAGGAGCGCTAACCGAAAAAGAATACATTTATGGCATCCGATATCAGTTTAAAGATTCTAACATCAACTTTGCTATTGTTAAATCAGAAGTGTTTGCCTTTCTTATTGCTTCCATTTCCGCCTACCAGGGATATTTTACAGAAGGGGGAGCTTTGGAAGTAGGTAAATCAAGCACTAATGCAGTTACAAACAGTTGTATTGCCGTATTACTTGCCGATTATTTGCTGGCCCAGCTTTTACTGTGAAAAAATATGATTGAATTAAGAGGAATAAAAAAGTCGTTCAACGGAAAGGAAGTTTTAAAAGGTATTCATGGACACTTTGAAAAAGGGAAAACGAATCTTATAATAGGCGCAAGCGGAACAGGTAAAAGCGTATTGCTAAAATGTATGGTTGGGCTGGTACAACCTGACGAAGGCATTGTGCTTTATGACAATAGGGATTTTACCGATGGCACCGCAGATGAAAAGCAGCAGATACGCAAAGAAATAGGTATGCTTTTCCAGGGAGGAGCTCTTTTTGATTCTAAAAGCGTAGAGGAGAATGTGATGTTCCCTCTTGACATGCATACCAACATGAGCAAACATGAAAAGCTGGACAGGGTAAACTTTTGCCTACAACGGGTAGGGCTGGAAAATGTAAACAAATTAATGCCTTCGGAGATAAGCGGAGGAATGAAAAAAAGAGTAGGTATAGCAAGAGCAATAGCCTTACAAACACAATATTTATATTGCGACGAGCCTAATTCCGGCCTTGACCCACTTACCTCCATTAAAATTGATAATCTGGTTCACGAAATAACACACGAATACAATATCACTACTATAGTGGTTACTCACGATATGAACTCTGTGCTTGAGATAGGAGAATACATCATGTTCCTATATAAGGGTGAAACGCTTTGGGAAGGAGATTCTACTACTATTTTAGATACACAGGTAAAAGAGCTTCAGGAATTTATATTTGCCAATAAACTTATCAGGGATATGAAATCTCACTCGCCAAATAATAAATAGTAGAAGTTAAAATAAAGCGCTTACCTGCATGCGCCCAATGTTTACTACTTTAGCTGTTCCTGTTTTACGGCCTTCGTAACTAAAGGAGAGTTGCAAACCGTTAGAAAGTTTTTCCAACCAGCTAATGTTCCAGGTAATGTTATTGCCATTCTGCAATGCTTGCAGCATTTCATAAGCAATAGCGGAACTATAAGAAGTAGCTTCAGGACTTTGAGGGGTATAAAAATTCTCAGCTTTTATTTTTGTGTATTTTATGACAGCATCGATAGTATGTTTAGATACTTTATTATACTTTACCTCGAACCCGAACTGGTATGAGTAAACTTTCTCCCTGGAAGTGTCTGGCTTTAATAAATTTTCCTTATAGGTATAGGCAATATTCCAGGAAAGGCGCAGGGACTTATTTGGCTGAAAAGATAATTCAGGCAAGACCTCCCAGGTTTGCACATGGTAATTATTAGTTGGTAAGAAATTGGATATATTAGTTTTTAAACCATTAAGGCCCGATAGTTTAATATTGTAATGCTTTCTTACATTAAGTCTTGTATTTACTTTAAACTCCTGGTTTAGCTGTGTTTGAAAACCCTGGGTAAGAAACGACTTTTGATCGGTATCTAAATAGTTAAAGTCTGCTCCATAAAGGGGATTAGAACGATTGTAGAACACTGCGGATTTTATAGAGCGTTGTAATGATAATACGTTATTACTATCAACATTACCTATAGTGGGGCCAAACCTGTGCCATAAATTTGGGTCAGTAATTTTTTTATCTACTGTCCATGATGTTGTATTAGAAAACTTGGAAAAAAACTTTCTTAACGCGCCTTTGTCCCTCCAGGTTTTTGGGGGGGTAATATCAAGCCGATAATTATAAGTATTATAATAAGCCTTTACGTAGGTATTTGATGGCACGTATTCCTTTATATAAGTAGTTTCATTGGCATAATTATAAGAAGTATTAATAGGGAAAAACTCATTAAGTTCCTGTACGCCGTCTTCATTCGTATCTACCCATATATAATTGCCTGTACCTCCCTGAACGGGCACATATATATATTGCCTTTGGGCCTGCCTCCCTGTTCCGGTAGTAATAGTAAGTTGGGAACGGATAACCTTTTTGAATATATCACTGTTAAAATCCGTACGCCCCAATATAGTTTCCTCGTTCTGTTGCGTAGAGTCCTGAACGGCGTATTTAAGATACCTGTAGGTAAGGTTCGATTTAAAGGTAGTATGTTTGCCTAGTTTTGCATTTAAGTTGGTAGTAGAAGTATTTGCAGTAGTAAAAGCAACCATTTCGCCATTTACAGGATGCTGGTCTTTTCTTATACTATAATCTGATGAAAATTTCAACTTGGTGGAATCAGTAGCTCTTATACCAAACTTTTTTTCATCGTAATACATGGCAGAACTTATAACCTTTCCCGAGTCATTTTTTATTACGTTCTTATCCATGTTATAAGCAGCAGTTGCAGTAATAGCTTTTAGTATCGGATAGGAAACGCTAGCGCTAAATTTTTTCCACCTGGACTCATCAACGGTTTGGTTGTTTTTCATTAGAAAGCCAGTTGAAAGAATCCTTAATTTTTTGATCTTCTGGTTAAATGTGGCCTGCTGCTGGTACCCATCTACATTGCTTCCTTTTATTCTTCTTGTGTATGAATAATCTAGTAGGTTGTTGGCGTCTTTGTGAAAACCGAGAGAGCCATTTATCATGTGATTATCGGCAAGTAGATTAACATTTTCGCTCCAGTTCCGTTCAAACTCTGGATCTCTGAAACGGTCTATTGCAACAAAATTTTTCTGATTGTATTCATAACTTAAATTGCTTGTAAATTTATACCTGCTAAATGATATCTTTTTTCCTTTGTTTATATACCCCGTTTTAAATGATGTCCCTATGTCGCTACTTTTACCCTGGGTAGAATATAAATTTACATTATTATTAGAGAGCGCTCCTTCTGCATAAATATTGTCTGTCTTCGAAATATCAACTCCGCCTCCTGCTGCCATCATACTCAACAATTTAGGGGTAGGTATAATAGTAACAGGCTCATAAATTCTTAAACTCAATGTGGTATCGGGCGCATATTGATAAACCCTTCCATTAGCCGTTGAGGTTGAATTAATAACATAAGTTCCCTGTCCCTCTGCCACTTGTGTAAAACTAACCTGATATATCGCTACCGTAGAATCTGTTGAATAGGCTACTACAGGATAACCAAAGCTATCAGTAGAGTCAGCCGTCTTTTTTTTATTAAGAATTTTTTTATACAAAACCTGTGTGGAATTAAACCCTGTAGAATCCACTCCACTTGTATAGGCATGATTGATAGAATCGCCTATGGAACTTAGAAAGGCTTTATCCTGGCTTGTAAGCGTAATGCCAAGGGGGTTGTTGGGATTATCTTTCTCCTGGTAGTAAGCCACATGAAAATTAGCTTTTTTATATTGCTCATAGTAACTGCCATTAATAATAGTTCTGCTATATATTTTATCTGTATATTCAAAATCAACTCTTACTCTTGAAAAACGGGTAATTAATGTATTATTAGTAAAGGTTACTTCCGACTGATTGTAATCAATAGTATAATCGTTATCGAAGCCTCTCTTCAATAATCTTCCATCCAGGTAAATTTTTTCTGAGTTAGATAAAACAGTAATATAAGTTTCACCGCCTGGGCCTTTAAGGCGATATGGGCCTTGCACCCCTTCTATAAGCGAGTCGGGCTGGCCAGGAGCAAAAAACATAGTATTAAATTTTCCTTTAGCTATAGCTATCCCAACAGAAGTAGTAGAGTAAATAGTGGAGTCTGACGAATGGGTATTGTATTCAAATTGCGCTCCCTGTACATTTCTGGAATAGCACAGGTAGTTAGATGGGCTGTTTTTCATTACAATGTCTCCTACTGTTAAGCGAGCTCTTTTGCTTTGCAACTGCACATAAACTTTATCAAATTGCTGCAATTGCTGGGTATTACCTTCTGGCTGAAATGGAATATTTTGGTCAGAAATAACAGCTGTTAGCCTTATGTCCGGCGTAAGACTTCCTTCCATTTGCAGGTTAAGTGTAGAATTAACAAATACATTCTGATTATTGCCAAAAGAAATTCCCCGGGATATATTTCCTGTTTTAGTTATGCCAGGCGATGAAAAAATTTCCTCTCTGGTTTCTAACGGGACTTTCCTGTTAAGTCCCACACTTTCACGATAGTATGCGTTAGAATCATAAGAAGCAAGATTTCTCTGGTAGTGTGATTTTGACAAATGGTATGGGAGAACGGTATAGCATACTAATACAGAATCCGGCGGGTTTGATCCTATTATTCTTGCTGTATTATTATTAATATCGTATTCTATAGAAATGGAAGGATCGTCGGGTGAAACTATTTTTACTGAGGAAGGAAAAGCCGTTAACGTATCTAATATAAATTCTGAGCGACTGTATTTTATCCATTTACACCTCTTATTGCTAATCTGTGAAAACGAAAATAAAGGCAGTAGTAGTAAAAAAACAAAAAGGATCTTATTTTTTAAACCCATCAGCTAATAAAGGTAATTCTATAAAGAACGACGTACCTTGCTGCATTATGGTCTCAAACCATATCTTACCACCGGCATGCTCAACGCCGCGTTTTGCAACTGCAAGTCCTATTCCCGAACCACCTATTTTAGTGCTGAAATTGAGGTTAAACACTTTATCTCTTATGCCTTCAGGAATTCCTTCTCCATTATCCCTTACTTCAATAGTTATTTTGTTCCCTTCTACTAATAAAAGTCTTATCTGGATAACTGGCTTTCTCCCAACCGGAACAGCCTGAATGGCATTAATAATAAGGTTTGTAAAAATACCCCCCATAAGTTGTTCATCTCCCCTTACATAGAACTTTCCCTTTTCAATTTCTACTTCAACGTCAGCGCTATGGGTATTGTTGTGCAAGGCTACGCTCTTTATAAGCAAAGATGTTATTTCAAAATCCTGCACTTTAGGCACAGGCATTTTAGCGAATGATGAGAATGAAGAAGCTATCTCATTAAGAGTATTTACCTGATGCAATAGTACGTCCATTGACTTTTCTACTTGGTTCTTATCCTCTTTATTCTCTTTCAGCGTTCTTTGTAAGTGCTGAATTGTAAGTTTCATGGGTGTAAGAGGATTTTTTATTTCATGGGCCACTTGCTTTGCCATTTCTCTCCATGCCGCTTCCTTCTCGCTCCGGCTTAATGCGTCCCTGCTTTCGTCCAATTTTACAATCATCTCATTGTATCCCTCAATCAGCATTCCTATTTCATCTTTCGAATTGTTCCACGATAAAGGTTCGTTTTTACCTGTAAGCGAGGTTTTGCGGAGCTTAGCAGTTATAAGACTTAAAGGAGCTGTAAGTAGCTGACTGGCGAAATAGGAAAGCAGAAGTAATAGGATGAATATACTTACAAAAATGTTAAGGGTAGTAGTCAACACATTTATAAGTTGCTTATTAATATCTTGTTTAGAATGGAAAAATGGAATGCTAAGAATGGCGTCTGTTTGCCCGGTACCAGATTTTATATCTATATAAACAGCGCTATATCTAAATCTGCCTGCATATTCAGATACTATCACCGCGTTGTTTCTTCCATTTACATTTACATAAGCCTGAGGGTTTATGAACCTGGATAAAATGCCTATCCCATATATTAGAGGTTGATTAGAATATAATAGTTTGCCTTGTTTGTTATATAGATTAATATCTGATTGTGTATAACGCGCCAATTGAGATAGAAACCCATAAAATTGCTCTTTGCTAATTTGGTCGTGCAATGCCCTTTCGAAAGGACCCTCTATGTTGTTTCTTATAGTTTCTGCTTTTTTAATAAATGATTCTTCGAGACTATTTCTATAAGAGAAACTTATAACGCTAAGTATAGTAATGCAAACTATAAGTAAAGGAAGGAAAAAAGCAATATTTAAATAAATCTGAATTTTTGTAGAAAAACCAAAGGAAAACCCTTGTGCCTGTGTGGTAAGGGAGTAGAGCACAATGAATAAAAGAATAAAAATAATTAGTATAAAGAATAGAAATGAAAAATTTGAGAACATGCTAAAAAAACTATAAGCGGGCGATGTAATTACTACCACCCGATTATTATCCTGCTTTATACCAAGATGATCGTACCCTTTTCTTTCTGTTCCGGTACTATATAATTCATTAAACTTCAGCCAGTTTTTATCAAATTTTCCATAATCAAAATCACCGGAACTATAAGTAAGTTTACTATCAGAAAAAATACCATAACTGTAATTCTTGTTTTCAGATTCTACTATAAACTTTCTGTCAACAAGAAGTTCAGGATAAACACTATAGGGGACATATCTTCTTGGCTTAAGTTCAATAATAATGGTACCCAAAAAACTTGTGTCGTTATAAAAAAGGGGTACAGAAGCTATATATTTTCTAAAGTTATCTTTTCTGGTAGTATCATTTATAAAATAAATACCTGGGTATTGAGTTTTATACTTTTTATCCGAAATCTGCTGCTCAATACTACTCAGGTTTATTTTGGAGTTTTCAGGATAAAAAGCCATGCCATCTTTACCAAAAATATCAATAGAGATATCGTATTTATCAAAGTAATCCGATAAGATTGCTCTTCTTATCTTATGATCAATTAAATCTTTGGAGGAGAATGGATCTAAATATCTTGTTGTTACAAAAGGGTCCCGTTCTATTTTCTGAGACGCTTCATACAGAAGATATTCTCCAAGCTCATCTTTTGCTGCAAAAACAGTTTCAAAAAAACGCTCTTTATCTATGCGCGTTTTCCTCTCGTTAACATCCATAATTGCATAGGCTCCTTGCATAGAAAATAAAATGCCCGACACCAGAAAGTAGATATATGTAAAATAGCTTATATTAGAAAGGGACCGAGGAAGATCGGAATAGTAAACAATAAAGAAATAAACTACAGTAGTAACAAGTAAAAACCAGTGAAAAGTATTTGTAGCTATTGCTATTGCAGAGAAAGCCAATGCCGAACCCAAAAAAAGATATATGGCTTTACCATTATCTTCAGCTGGGCTTACCATAAAAATAATACGGTATAGAAGGTGAGTGATAATGAAAAAGATAACATATAGTAATACAAAACCAACTAGCGATGAAAATCTTAATATACCAAAACTAATATTTTCCATTATATCTGCCGACCATTGCGAATGCAAAAATATTTCTCTGGAAAAATAGAAGAAGTAGTAGGAAACATAATATTGTATAATGATGATAAGGCAATAAATAATGTATTTAGTAGTAGCATTATACGTATACATCTTTTTTACAATTTCAAGCCTTGGGAAATTAATCAGAATGTACACAAGCAAAAATGCTATAATAAAAGTATTTATCAGAAAGTCTCCCAACGAAGGGACAAAGAAAGAGGAAGCAAAATATTTTGAGTTAAATACATCAAAACCTGTTAAATTAAAAGGGTAATTAAAATAAAAAATAATGGCCCTTATACCCAGCAGAGATAGTAACAAATACCAAAATCCTGTTTTATAATTTCCATCTAATTGTTCTCTATTTATAATTTTTAACAAGTAAACAACAGCAAATACAATCCCAGCAAATGAAAATAAAAAGGATATAAGATTATTTCTTTCTGTTGAATGAGGAAGCAGTTCCATAGAAAATAGGTATTCCTGGCTGTTGCTGTATATTTTCATCCCGTCTTTAAAAGGAAATGAATGTATGCCTACATCTGCATTTTTAAATATATCTCTGTTTAAACCTGAGCTTATATAATTATTCTCAATAGAATAATGATATGATAATGGGATAAAGAAAAAAACTTCAAAAATATCTCCTCTTTTCCTCAGCCAGGAACGTGTTACTAAAAACTTGCCGTTTTTAAGATGAACGTATTTAGCTTTATAATTTCCTTTTAAAGATTCGTAGGAGGCTGAAAAATGGTAGTCTGACCAAAAGAAAAGCCCTTTATTGCGGAAGACAAAATAGGAGTATTTCTTTTCTTTTAGGAGAGAGGCAAATGTTGGCTTATCGCTTTTTGAAATAAGCTCTACTATACTTTGCGATTCTCTGTCTGCTTCTTTTAGTTCTTTACTTATTTTCTTGTTAATCCGTACAAGGCTGGAATTGTACTTCTGATTATCCAGAAAAAAGAAGAAAATAGAAATAACAAAATAAAAGAAGGCAAGTAAAAGGAATAAATGTTTTCTGAGAAAAGAGTATTTCAAGTGATTATCCTTTTAAAATACTCCGTAACTTCTCTTATATTATTTTATTTACGGAGTTTATTCCTTATAAAAGTAAAAAACTGTTCTTTTTTTGCCGTTTCACTTTTACTGTGCTTATACCAGAAGAAAGCAACACAGCCAAAAAGAATGTATGGAACGCTCATTAGGTATAATATACCAGTGTTTAATCCCCCTGCCTTTCCCCCATCCTGTGCGCCTTTTTGACACATGGAACATTGTCCAAAGCTAATATCAACAATTAGCAATAGTATAAAAACTAACCACCAGTATTTTGCTGCTTTCATAGCGTTAATGTTTATAATAAGGGCTTATCATCAAATATACTAAAACTCCTGTTACCGCCACATACAACCATATAGGAAAAGTATATTTAACAATATTCTTATGTTTTTTATACTGTTTTGAAATGCCAAAGTAAATAGCTAACAACACAAAAGGCACTACAATTGCAGCTAATACTATATGCGAAATAAGGATGAAAAAGTATAAATACCTTATAAAACCTGTGTTAGGATATGGTGTATGCGTACCCTGGTAATGGTAGATAACATAAGAAACCAAGAATAAAGATGAAAGTGAAAAAGCAGTAATCATAGCTGTAATGTGATACCTTTGCTGTTTTCTTTTAATAAATATGAAGCCAAGAATAAGGCTAATTGCTGTTGCTGAATTTAAAGCGGCATTGAGATGTGGTAGAAATGAAACATCAAAATTTCCTAGCTTACCGGCTTGTGGCAGATAAAATAATGCCGCTACTACTACTGGTATAGCAACAGATAATACTCCTATCAGGAATAGATAAAGGTTATCTTTCTTGGGGTTCGTTGTTGTTAGCGTATTCATGAATTAAAACATTTATTTCAGTTATCAAACGATCTACCTCCTCTTGCAAAGTTCCGTTATAATAACCTCTTACTCTGCCTTCCTTATCAACCAATACAAGCTTATCGCTATGCACAAAGGCTTCAGCGCTTCCTTTTTCCTCTCCAGCGGAAAGATAAAATCCTTGCTGAGCTAGGGTATAAATACTATCCTTATTGCCCGTCAGAAAGTACCATTGATCACTATTAGCGCCATTCAATTTGGCATACTTTGTTAACTCCTCAGGGGTATCATGTGTGGGGTCAACGGAAATAGAGACTATTTTTATATCATTATTGCCAGAAAAACTTTCCTGAACCCGTTTTAACTGATTAGTCATTTTAGGACAAATTCCTGGACAGGAGGTAAAAAAGAAATCCGTCACGTAAATTTTTCCTTTTAACTGTTCGGATGACAGCGTATCTCCTTTCTCATTTACCAGCCTGAATTCAGGGATTGTATGATAGTGTACATCATACTTTCCGGTGGCTACTACCAAAACAGAATCTATTGGGTAATAAACAGGAAGGTTAAAGTGGTTTGTTCCGAAGTTTTTAAGAAATAAATAAACTAAAACCGGTAATACCAGCAGTAATGCCAGCATTCCGGTTTTGAGTGAAAATTTCATCTAGTAGTTTTTAAGTACTGACTCTCTCATGAATAATATAGCATCGCCTTCCACAATTAACGCCACAATAAACCACATTATAAACATAGTAGGTAAAATTATAGACCAGATAAGCGTTTTTACCTCATATTTAAGGTGCATAAATTCTCCTACTATATAAAAAGCTTTAACTAAGGTTAAGCTTACAAATATGGTAATAAGAAGTGTTCCACGAGGCACGGTAAACGCAAGAATAAACTCCATAGTTGTTATAATTGCAAGAATTAACGCTGTTTTCCAGATTAGGTTAATTTTAGCCTTATCTGGAGGAAGAACTTGTGTATGAGAAGAATGATGATGATCGTGTCCGTGAGCCATAGTTTTAAACAAGATAAAAGAAGGTGAATACAAATACCCAAACCAAATCTACAAAGTGCCAGTACAATCCAACTTTTTCAACCATTTCGTAATGGCCTCGTTGTTGATAAGTACCTATAGCTACATTGTAAAAAATTATAATATTAATTAATACCCCGCTAAACACGTGAGTTCCGTGAAAACCAGTAATAAAAAAGAAGAGGTCAGCAAATAAAGGCGGCCCATACTCATTCATAGTAAGGTTAGCGCCATGTATTATTGTGCCATCCGCCAATTTTAATCCTTCTTCCGTACCTTTAATAAATATTGTCCATTCCCAAGCCTGGCAACCAAGAAAAGTTAAACCTCCTAGTATTGTCCATAACATCCATTTTTGTACTGCTATTTTATCCATTCTATGGCCAGCTTCCACAGCAAGTACCATAGTAACGCTACTCATAATTAATATAAAAGTCATTAATCCCACAAATGCTAGAGGGGCTGGTATATGCGTAAAAGGAATGTGTGTATATACTTTTTCCGGAATTGGCCACCAAGTCTGTGAAGGGAAAAAGTCTTTTATATCGCCTGCAAAAGTTGGAGAGGCAAACCTGCTTAAGGCATAAGTAATTAAAAGCGCTGCAAAAGTAAGGGTATCCGATAGTAGGAAAAACCACATCATCAGCTTACCATAACTGGCTTTTAAAGGTTCTACTCCTCCATTCCAGATGTTGCTGTTTTTGTTAATGACTGTAGATGTTGACATAATTCTAATTTGTACGAAAATTAATGGTTAATCAATAAAAAAACAAACAAAGATATCCATAAAACATCTAAAAAATGCCAATACGTAGCGCACATCTCTATGCTTACCATATTTTTAGAATGTATCTTATATTTAAAGCTATATACCAACATAACAAAGAGAAAAATAACGCCGGAAATAAGGTGAGCGGCATGCAACCCAGTAAACACATACAAATAAGAACCAGATGGATGACTACTACTTCCTCCAAAATAAATTCCCTCTTTGTACAATTCCCCCCAAGCCATGTATTGCCCTGCAAGGAAAGCAACTCCTAATACAAATGTTATAAACAAAGCAATCTTCAATTTTTCTAATTCATCTTTTTTAGCGGCAAAATAAGCCCATTGCATAGTAATGCTGCTTAAAAAAATAATTCCTGTTGTTACCCATAAAATATTCGGCATAGGAAACTCTACCCAATTGCCATCGCCTTTTTTAACTATAAAGGCGCTAATAAACGCAGCAAAAAGCATACATACACTTACCAAAAATAACCAAAGCGCAAACTTTTGAGGATGCATGGCCATTGGCCTTTTAGTGTCTTCTTCCAAGTATATTTTTTTAGTGGTTATCATACTATTACCTTACAATTTTATCTAACACAAACGCAATCTGTACTATTGGCAGGTAAAAAAATGAACCGAACATAATCTGCAGGGCTGCCTTTCTAGAACACTCTTTCATCAAATAAAAAGTCTGCATCAAAAAAAGCGAGCCGCATACAGTAGCTATTATAGCAGAGTTAATCCCTGTATATCCCAATTTAGCAGGAATTAAGCCAAGAGGAATAAGCATCAATGTATAAATCATTATCTGAAAAGCAGTATTAAGATTTTTCTCTCCCTCGGCAGGAAGCAACCTAAAACCCGCTTTTTTATAATCTTCATCTAGTACCCAAGCTATTGCCCAGAAGTGCGGAAATTGCCATATAAACTGTATGCCAAATAGTAAAAGGCCTTCTATATTAATACCATTAGTTGCCGCAGCCCAACCGATAAGCGGAGGTAAAGCCCCCGGGAAAGCCCCAACAAGCACCGCTATAGAACTTACTCTTTTTAAAGGAGTATAAACAAAACCATAGAGTATTAGCGATAGTAAGGATAATGAAGCCGCCAGTATATTTATATAAAACGCCATTAGCAAAAATCCTGCAACGCCCATTAATGTAGCATACCATATTGCCTCGTTTACGCTTAGTCTGCCTGTAGGCAAAGGCCTTTTACAGGTTCTATTCATCAGTTTGTCAAGATCTTTCTCAATAATTTGGTTAATAGTATTGGACGCTCCTGTTATTAGCAGGCCGCAAATAAGAAAAAGAACAAAGCGGTTCCAGTCCATTGCTCCATTATGCCCAAGCATATAACCCATACCTGCCGAGAATACTACCAGAAGAGACAGGCGTAGCTTTAATAAATCCATATATGCTTTCATTTTATGAAATACATATTGAATTGTAAAGGAGCCGTTTATTCTTTCGGTTATCATCTTGTGGTTACTGTTTTTAAAGAATTATTTTTTATAATATACAACGCTATTAATATAAAAAATTCTAATCCAAAAATTATAGAAGCAAGTAGTAAATGTAAAGGTTGTATAAAAGCCGGAATACTAAAATAAGACATTGATACGCCTAATACGATCTCCATACCTAAGAACAACAAAAGCAGCCAACTAATTTTTATAATTAAAGGGTTATCTTTTACCACCGATTTTAATTTAAGAGCAAAATAAACACTCGTTACAAATAGTACTATAGAAATCATTCTATGCAAATCAAATTTAAAATCAAGCTTACTGATCCAAAGCTCCCTGCAGGAATAATTAAGTCTGGCGGAAATTTCATCAATTTGTTCTCTCACTTGTGTTCCAATACCTATCTGAACAAACATCATCAATAGTAATACGGTTAACAGAGCTATTGGCAGTATTAAATTATTTTCTTCTTTTCTAAAATCACTTCTTCGTATATAAGAAATCAGAAAAATAAGAATAGATACAATAATTAAAGAACCTGACATGTGTACTGTAATCATCCAAGGCGATAAATTGGAGGATACAACAAGTTTACCTAGCCATGCCTCAAAACCTGTTAAAAACACCAACAATAAAGAGCAGATGAATACTATTTTATCTGTTTTAAGAAATGGTATAGAGAATATCAATAAAATAACAACTAATATACCAGTTATAGCCCCTAATAATCTATTTAAATACTCGATCCAGGTTTTAGTTACGTTAAATTCCGCTTCGTAACCATGCACCTTGTACCTCTCTTTATAATTTTCCGGAAGCTGCGATTCATCTGTGGGAGGAATCAATCTTCCAAAACACCTTGGCCAATCTGGGCAGCCCATTCCTGAACCTGTACTTCTCACAATCCCTCCTGCAAATATCAAAGAATAAACGGTGATAAGAGTGATTAAACTAAACCTTCTAAATCTTACCTCCCCACCCGACTTCATTATCAATTAATGATGATGCTTTGCCTCTTCTGCCAATTCTTCTGTCTCAAATGGAAGGTTAGAACTTAATGTTTCTGATAAAGGAACAGTTTGCGGAATAAAATCTTCTGCTGCTCCAGGCTTGCTATAGTCATAAGCCCATCTGTAAACATGAGGTATAGGCCCCACCCAGTTACCATGTTCAGGATGAATTGGTGTTGTCCACTCAAGGGTATTAGACCTCCATGGATTTTGTACTGCTCTGCGTCCTTTAAATATGCTGTATACAAAGTTAAATACAAATATAAACTGGGCAGAGAACGTAATAATTGCCGCTGTACTTACAAACATATTAAGATCAGTAAAGCTTTGGAAAGCATCGAAGTTAGTAAAAGAATAATACCTTCTTGGGAAACCTGCTATACCAATATAATGCAGAGGGAAAAACACTAGGTAAACACCTATAAAAGTCATCCAAAAGTGTATATATCCCAATCTTGTATCCATCATTCTTCCAAACATTTTAGGAAACCAATGATAAACTCCTGCTATCATACCAAAGAAAGATGCGCTACCCATTACTATATGGAAGTGAGCTACTACAAAGTAAGTATCGTGTAATTGAATATCTGCCGCAGAGTTACCCAAGATGATACCTGTTAACCCTCCTGATATAAAGAATGATACAAGACCTATAGAAAACAACATAGCGGGTGTAAATATAATGTTACCCCTCCACAACGTAGCTATATAATTAAACGCCTTAACTGCAGAAGGTACTGCAATAATGAGTGTCAGGAACATGAATATTGAGCCAAGGAACGGATTCATTCCTGTAATAAACATGTGATGCGCCCAAACAATAAATGAAAGAAAGGCAATAGCTAATAAAGACCCAATCATAGCTTTGTATCCAAAAATAGGTTTACGGGAATTAGTAGCTATAATTTCTGAAGTAATTCCTAAAGCAGGCAATATAACAATGTATACTTCAGGATGCCCCAAAAACCAGAATAAGTGCTGGAAAAGAATTGGGCTACCTCCCTCGTGAGCAAGCGCATGGCCATTGATGTATATACTATCCAAATAAAAACTTGTTCCAAAGCTTCTGTCGAATATTAAAAGCAATGCCGCAGAAAAAAGTACAGGAAAAGATAGCAAACCTAAAATTGCAGTTAAAAAGAACGCCCAGATAGTAAGTGGCAGCCTAAAAAAAGACATACCTGTAGTTCTTAAATTAATGACTGTAGTAATATAGTTAATACCACCAAGCAGAGTTGAAATGATAAATAAAGCCATGCTAACCAACCATAATGTCATACCTGTACCGGAACCAGGCAAAGCTTCAGGAAGTGCGCTCAATGGTGGGTATACTGTCCAGCCACCGCCCGCAGGGCCTGTTTCCAGAAATAGAGAAAAAAACATTACTGCGCTGGAAAGAAAGAAAAACCAGTAGGAAAGCATGTTAAGAAAGCCAGAAGCCATATCTCTTGCCCCTACCTGCAAAGGGATAAGGAAGTTACTAAAGGTACCGCTTAAACCTGCCGTTAATACAAAGAACACCATTATGGTGCCGTGCATAGTTACTAATGATAGATAAAACTCTGGGGCCAGTTTGCCATTCTCTATCCATTTGCCCAATAGGGGTTGTAACCAAGTAAGGTCAAGGTTTGGAAATCCCAGTTGAAGTCGGAAAATTATTGAAAATCCCCCTCCAATAATAGCCCATAAAATACCTGATATAAGATATTGTTTAGCTATTACCTTATGGTCTTCGCTGAATATATATTTTCTAATCCAAGGCAACTCAGCATGATCGTGTTCATGGTCATGGTCTTCATGAGCGTGATCGATATGTTGATGTAAGTGAGTATCGGCAGTAGACATATTATTAATATTGAATTTATTACTTAGTTAATAAAGCATGCATTTTAGGTTCCGGCTCCTTGGCGGCGCTATCGGCTGGGGCAGGGGCAGCAACAGGCGCCTGCGGTACAGCAGTAGAGTCTTTTTGAACTGAAGCAGGCAGTAAGTTTTTAAGATTAGCAGGCGTAAGAGGAGTTACATAATCCAGGTTATTAGCCACCCATGTTTTCTGTCCTTTTTTCCATTTTTCGTAATCTTCAGGTTCATCAACAACTACTATCATTCTCATTGCAAAATGACCTTTTCCACATATTTCCGTGCAAGCAAGTTCATAGTTAAAATTAGGATTGCCCAACTGATCTCTCATTTCTTCAGTAGTTTTTGTAGGCACAAACCAGAATTTTGTTGGCATACCTGGAACAGCATCCATCTTTACGCGGAAGTGAGGTAAAAATACGCTATGTATAACATCTCTGGCTCTTATTCTTAATACTACCGGCTTTCCTTTAGGCATGTGAAGTTCACTAGGCACGAAATCGTCGTAATTAGAAGCATCGTTAAAGTCCATCCCAAACTCATTGGTGGCGTCCATAAGTTTAAAGTTATAAACACCAAGTTTCCCATCATTACCTGGATATCGTACTTGCCAGGCAAATTGTTTGCCCATTACTTCTATCACCTCACTCCCCGCAGGTTCATCCTGTGTAATGGAAGACCATTCTTTCCAACCATAAAACACTAATGAAGCCATTACAATAGCTGGAATTACTGTCCATATTATTTCCAACTTGTGATTTTCCGGGTAAAATAAAGCTTTATTCCCTTCCTTATACTGATATAAGTATGAAAAAACGAAAAGAAAAATGTTAGTTACAATAAAGGCAAAGGTAAGAATAGCCATAGTAATCCAGAACATCCTGTCCGTCCTTACTCCATGTTCAGATGAAGGATGTGGAAGATAATTAACAGATACTATACTGGAATACCAGAAAAAAGCAACAATGAATATCAGGAAAAATATTAGCAGCATCAAAGCGTTTATTTTGTTACTAAGTCCGCCTTTCTTCTCGTCCCCTTCGCCTTTCATAACCGTTACAAGGGTCTGAATACGGAAAATAAGTAACAGAATTGCTATTACAAGTACTACAGCAATACCCAAAACTAACTTTATCATTTTTTTATTTTTTTAAAACTGTTATTAAATATGATGATGAAGACTTTCTTGTAACATAGGATGATTTTTAGCTATCAGATTTGCTTTCGATAATCCGAAGAATACAAGGAAAGCAAACACACCGGCATATATCATTGTTAAACCTAGCTCAACAAAGAAGAACAAACTGTCAAAACCTCCATATTGCCTCAACAACGGAGGCGTCATCATAATATAAAAATCGAACCAGTGGCCCAATATAATCGCCACACAAACTACCTTCAAAATAATTCCTTGTCTCTTAGATTCCCTGGTCATTAGCGCAAGGAATGGGAATATGAAGTTAATGAATAAATTGAAGAAAAAGATGGGAGAATACACATCATTCTTTAGCCTTTGTATGAAGTAAATAGATTCTTCAGGAATATTAGCATAATAGATCAACATAAACTGTGAGAACCAGATGTATGTCCAGAAAATACTAAAAGCAAAACAGAATTTCCCCAGGTCATGTAAATGGCTAGAATTAACCTGAGGAAGATAGCCTTTCTCTTTAAGATATACTACAAATAATGTTATTGTAGCCATACCACTAACAAACCAGCTTGCAAATACATACCAGCCAAACATAGTGCTATAAAAATGCGGATCAATAGACATTACCCAATCCCAGGCAGACATAGAAGATGAAATTCCAAATACTATTAGGAAAAAACCTGAAATT
>Ga0302300_1000914_pt1 | contig 18180 bp, 23 predicted proteins | sample III_Palsa_E1_1_FD_198756 | JGI IMG/M metagenome (GOLD analysis project Ga0302300, IMG submission 198756) | Peat permafrost microbial communities from Stordalen Mire near Abisko, Sweden - III_Palsa_E1_1 | ecosystem: Environmental > Terrestrial > Soil > Palsa > Peat permafrost | place: Sweden... | reverse complement strand
GTCCCTGGCAGTGGAGCTGGCCAAACGGTACAACACCCGCCTGCATATACTGCATATATCTACTCAAAAGGAACTAAGCCTGTTCCGCAATGATATTCCGTTAAAGGATAAGAAGATAACCTCTGAGGCCTGCGTGCACCACCTGTGGTTTGACAAGGGGGATTACGAACGGCTGGGAACGCTTATAAAATGGAACCCGGCGGTAAAGGAGGCTTACAACAAAATAGCCATTTTGGAGGCGGTGTTGAATGGCACTATTGACGTGATAGCCACCGACCACGCCCCGCATACGCTGGAGGAGAAGCAGAACAATTACTGGAAGGCGCCATCCGGCGGGCCGCTGGTGCAGCACTCGCTAAATGCGATGCTTAGCTTTTACAGGCAGGGCAAGATAAGCCTGGAAAAGATTGTAGAGAAAATGTGCCACGACCCCGCCATTTGTTTTGAGGTTGAAAAGAGAGGATTTATACGCGAAGGCTACTGGGCAGACCTGGTAGTTGTTAGCCCAAGCCAACCCTGGAAGGTGGAAAAGAGTAATATACTGTACAAATGCGGCTGGTCTCCATTTGAAGGGGAAGTGTTTGATTTTAAGGTTACTAACACCATAGTTTCGGGACATTTGGCATATTCGGACGGACGGTTTAATGAGGGGGTAATGGGCAAGAGACTTACATTTAAAAGATTGTAAAATGTTGGGTAATTGTTTGCGAAATAGCCTGTAGAGCCGTACTTTTGCAATCCTAATATACGGTGGTTGTAGCTCAGCTGGTTAGAGCACTAGATTGTGGTTCTAGGGGTCGTGGGTTCGAACCCCATCATCCACCCGGAAACTAAAAGCCTTTCAATGAATAGTTGAGAGGCTTTTTTATTAAACACCTAAAATGGTTAGTCGCTCTTTCTAAAATCTATTGCGAATGATTCTCCCTTCTTAAGCTCAGATGCGTAATCTTTATTAGTACTTGCATTTTTTAGCCTGAAATTGAGTGTGTTTTTTCCGGAGCGCCCTTCGTTTAACGCTACAATTTTTAACCTAAATTTATCTCCTTTTGCCAGTAAGTTTATGACGGTTTTCTTATGCATTAAAACCACCTTTCTTTGCAATTTATCATTCAAATAAATAGCAATTTCATCATTATCCTGATGGTCTCCATCCCAAACTTCAATGGCTAAACCAGTTTTCCATTCATTAACTAATAATACTTCATTTGAAGTAAAAACCGAATCGGCAATAGTCGAATCTTTTGCTTCAATTTTTGCACATGCGGTTTGGTTGAGCTTAGGTTCATTTTCAATTATACTATCATTTAAGACATCTCCATTTACCAGCATCAGAACTCCGGTCGCGCAGACTTTGCCAGACGGGAATAAGCCCTCAAATTTGCCTTTGAGGATATTTTTCTTGTCCGAAATTTGAATTGTTAAATTTGATGCAGTGATATAACAAAAAGTTGAATCTTCTGCAGTAGATTTAGTCTCCGTATTACTAATTTCCTTAAAAGACATTTTGTTCTCTTTCAGATCTATTTCACCTTCTATAATGGACTTGGTGTAGTCGCTACTGTTATAATTCGTTGCTGAATAGCCCTTAAATGTTCTCCCTTTTATTTCGCCGATCATCAGTTTGAAATTTATAACCTGGCCGTCTGATGTTCTTAGAAACCCTATAAAATCCTTATAGCCAGAGCTTTGCCCAAAACAAACTGGGAAGGTGGCCATTAACAAGAGCGTAATGGAAAAATATTTCATTTCCAAAATTATATTAAAACATAGTAAATAATATTATTTATTTCTAATTTCCTGAAATTTTAACTAAAAAAACATTTAAACCTATGAAACACCTTTTGTCTGTATTAGCATTTACTTTTTTTGTATCAAGCGCTACATTTGCATCTTTTCCAGTAACAAAGAAAAATGAGAATGCTGAAAGTAAAAAAACTGAAAAGCATTCCACAGTCTCTGATAAGGAAAATTCCAAAGTGAATCAGAGAATGGAAAAAAGAGCTATCAAAGTTCAAGCATTCACCAAGAAAATCGAAAAAATTCAAGGTAAATTGAAAGACAAAGCTGCAAAAGGCGATAACCCTACCGTGGCTATTGTTTTAGCTTTTGTATCTGTTCTTATATTGCCGGTTGGTTGGCATAACTGGTATCTTGGAAGAAGGAAACAGGCTATCTGGCAAACACTATTAACATTCCCTGGATTTATTATTTTTGGAATTCCCCTAGTTATTTCATGGATTTGGCAGATTGTTGACTTAATAAGACTACTAGTAAATCATGGCGAGCTACCTATGTAGTATTTAGTTATAGATTAAAAATTAAGTTTATTATAAAGGAGGTTGTCTCATCCGCATTGGGACAGCCTCCTTTCTTATTACTGGATGATTAGAAGTGCGTCTCATAGTAAATATTAAGGTTAAACTGAGAATGTTTTTCTAAGTTTGATTTAGGATTTTAACAGTCAGCGCCTGAGAAACGTAAGCGTTGCAATGACAAGTTGAGAGGCTTTTTTAGTTTTAGGCCAGTTATATCTTCATCATGCCAACACCCATTGTATTACTACCAGATAAATATAAAAGGTATCCCCAAATTCAGGATACCTTTTGTATTATAAATTATACTATAAATTAATTGCAGCAGGAGGCATTGCTTTTAATGCAATGGTCTCTTGCTAATTTCGCCGTATTGGCATGAAATTGATCTTTGTAGTTTCCGCTTGCACTTATCTTACCGTTAAAACATGGATTGTGCTGACAGTTAACTGTAGAAACAGATTCAGGAGAATAAACAGATTGTGCATTAGCAGCATGTTTATAATTCTGATCAACGGAAGACAACTTTGTATAATTACTACAGTATTGTATGCCTTCCGTTTTACTGAATTGTTGTTTATAATTGGCCCCGGTTTGAGCGAACGAAACATTAAATAATATTAGGCCGAATATAAAGGCGAAGATTTGATTTTTCATTTTTTTTGAATTTTTGGTTTTTAAAATAATTTAATAATTGTTTCCGCTTATGGGAAAATAGGTAACTATGGACAGGGTTTCTGTCTTAACAATTATTAACTATTAAATTCTGAAAATCTTGAATAGAACAGGTATGTCCCGGATAGACAGAGGAGGACTATATATGGTAAAAACATTCTCGGTTAAGAACATTATTGCTGAAAAGTCAGGATAGTTATATACTGCTGTAGCAAATAGTAAAATAGCAGGAACATCGACGGAGGCATTTATGGAAATAATGTCCGATCCAGGTTTATTACATTCAGGAGCCTTCTTACAGCATCCATCGTTGTTGGTATTGTCTGAGCAGCATGACTTCTCTACAACTATACTCATCCTCTGGCAAAAGATCTTAGCATAACTTGCCCCCGTTACGGAGAGAACCAGCGAAACTACCAGGACGGTATTTAAAAGTCTTTTTAACATAAATTTAATGACAAGCCTTGCCGTATTTTTGCAATTTATAGTAATTATAAGGCAACGGTACTATAAAGCCTGCAAATAATGAGATACCTAACGCAACCCAGTAAAAAGGGTTAGATAAAGGAATACTACCCCCGCCTGTTATAAAATAGTCGGTGGCGTTCTCCGCCAGTTCCATGGCAAGCATAGAAATAAAACTCATGGAGAGGGCTGTTGTTAAAGCCTGGCTCCATTTAAAACCTTCCTTTACTTTTAGTATAATAGTTTCTAATAGTACCGAAGTTGTTAACCCGGCTACTATTGCCAGTCCCATCATCAACCACATGGATAGGTTCGAATGATTATATTGGAAGAATATAATAGTTCCGAAGTCGCCAATAGAACAACCAATAAGGCAGTTTAGTGTATTAAACCCGGCGCGTTTCCAGTTAGCGTCATCTGACCAAAAACTAGTATCAGCTTTTCTTTTGTCGCTTAGTTCGCCTATTACTTTAAACCCTGCTTCAGCTATTGTCTTTTTTATCCCTTCTAAAGAGAGATTGGTTCCTTTTACAGAAAGGATTTTATCATACGAACGGGTATCTACCCGCCACTCTTTAATTGAGTTATCCGAATTAAGGAATGGGGTAACCTTTGCCACACAGTTTGCACAGTTAATATTGGTTATAAATTTTAGAGTTTCCATATTCTTTAATCTTTACAAATTAACGCAGAATAACCCTTTGGGTTGTTACAGAATTTTTGAAAAGATTTACATGATTTATAAGTGATCCAGCGGTTTCCGGTCTTTGTTTTGAAGTTTCTTAAATTCCGAAGGAGACATGCCGGTAATTTGTTTAAACTGGGCAGAAAGATGCCCCACGCTGCTGTAGCCAAGCTTATAGGCGATCTCGCTTAGCGTCATCTCGTCATATACTAAAAGCTCTTTTACTCGCTCTATTTTTTGGTGGATTATGTACTTTTCAATAGTAATGTTTTCTATACTCGAAAATAAATGGCTAAGGTAAGAATAATCTTTTCCTACTGTTTTAGCAATATAATCCGAATAGTTCTCGCTCAGGTGTTCGCCTTTATTGGTGTGGTGAATAGCATTAATAACCAACGTTTTTATACTTTCTATTAGTTTTACATTCTTATCTTCCAAAAGCTCAAAACCATTTTCCTGCAGAGTTTTTTTGATAGGTTCTAAAACTATTTCTTTTTTACTGCTAACCTCAGCCTCACCCAATTTTATGGTATTCACGGTTAAACCTATCTTTTCAAATTCTTCCTTCACCACTTTTATACAGCGGTTGCAAACCATATTTTTTATATAGATGTGCATCTGTTCCATCAGTGTAAATATACTAACTATAAGTTTACTTACAGCTCATAAACACAGGCATTGAAAAAAAAAAATTAAAAAACTTTAGAAAAAATTTTGTACAACCGAAAGGTTTCATATATATTTGTGCAACCAAAAGGTTCCATTTTGTATGAGAAGAGATGTATTTCAGGCAATAGCCGACCCAACACGAAGAGAAATCATTAATATGATTGCCCACAAATCGCTTAATATAAATTCGGTAGCTGAAAAATTTCCGGTTAGCCGCACTGCAGTATACAAGCACGTTAAAATACTTACCGAATGCGGGCTGATAGTAGTAAAACAGCAGGGCCGCGAACGGTTCTGTGAAGCTAAGCTGGATAAACTAAATGAAGTATCGGCCTGGGTGGAGCAGTACCGCCAGTTCTGGACAGAGCGGTTAGACGCCCTGGAAATTTACCTTACTGAATTACAAGCAAAAGATATTATAAAACCTAAAAAGAAAAAAAATGTCAAAAAGAAATGAAACCCTTACTGACACCGCCGAGCGCGAGAATGTCATTACCCGTGTATTTAACGCTCCTCGCGAACTGGTTTTCCAAGCCTGGACGGACTCCAAGCACCTTATCAACTGGTGGGGCCCAAGGGGATTTTCCAATACGTTTAAGGAGATAACTATAAAGCCTGGAGGCGTATGGTTATTTACTATGCACGGACCTCAGGGAGATTTCCCGAACAGGATAGTATTTGAAGAAATAGTAGAGCCTGAACGCCTGGTTTTCATAATTGATTCGGGGGTAGAAAACGACCCTCTTCAGTTTGAAATGATAGTAACTTTTGAAGAAGAAGGCAATAAGACTAAACTTACCATGAGGCAGGTATTCTCTACCAAGGCTATACGCGATATGCTGGATAATGAATTCAAAGCTGTTGAAGGCGCTCACCAGACTTTGGACAAGCTGGAAGAAGAGTTGGTAACAATGTCTGGCGATCAATTTGTAATTTCGCGGGAATTTGAAGCTCCGCGAGATTTGGTTTGGAAGGTATACACAGAAGCGGAACATTTGGCGAAATGGTGGGGGCCAAAGGGATTTAAAATGTTACATAATAAAATGGATTTAAAGCCTGGAGGTTTATTCCATTACTGTATGCAGACTCCGGATGGACATGAGATGTGGGGCAGATTTGTTTATAGGGATATAATAGCGCCGCAACGAGTTGTTTTTACTAATTCATTTTCTGATGCAAAGGGTAATGCTGTTCGCGCGCCATTTAACCCCAACTGGCCGTTAGAAGTTTTAAACACTGTAACGCTAACAGAACGTAATGGTAAAACTACTATGACGCTTAAAGGCGGCCCGTTTAATGCCACAGACGAAGAACGCAAGATTTTTGCAGGGGCCCATGCTATGATGGATCAGGGCTTTAAAGGAACATTTGATCAGCTTGATGAGTACCTTACAAAAGTTAAAATCAGTAAATAGTATAAAGAATTAATCGTCACTGAAATGAAAGCAGAACCATTCGTAATAGAACGCACGTATGATGCGCCTGTAGAATTAGTCTGGAAAGCGCTAACTGAAAAAGATCAGATAAAACAATGGTCTTTTGCCTTCTCTGACTTTAAACCGGAGGTTGGCTTTGAGTTCTCCTTCATTGGAGGAAAAGACGGAACATTCATTCATTTGTCTAAAGTAGTAGAAGTTATTCCTCACAAAAAATTATCTTATACCTGGCGGTACAAGGGTTATGTGGGTGACTCAGTAGTAACTTTTGAGTTATTTGCCGAAGGCGATAAAACGCGGATAAAACTAACTCACGAGGGTATAGAAGAGCTGGCGGTAAACGGCCCTGATTTTTCAAAAGAAAATTTCGTTATTGGCTGGACGACTATTATTGGAACTAATCTGAAAGATTTTGTAGAAAAAATGACTAGTTAAGTAAATCTAATTATTATGAGAAAATTAAAACTACAAATGCAAATTTCCCTCGATGGTTATGTAGAAGCCAGTAAAGGAAGGACAAATTTTAATTGGGATGACGAAGTAAGAAACTATTCTATAGAAAACACCAATGGAGTCGACTGCATTCTTCTTGGACGAAATACTGCCGAAGGTTTTATTCCACATTGGGAAGGGGTTGCAAATAATCCGACAGACCCCGATTTAGAATTTGGTAAACGAGTGACTGATATTTCTAAAACTGTTTTTTCAAGAAAACTTAAAAACTCTAAATGGAAAAATGCGAAATTAGCAAAAGGCAAAATTGTAGAAGAAATAAGCAAGCTGAAAAAGCAAAAAGGGAAAGATATTATTGTTTATGGCGGTAGTTCATTTGTGGCATTGTTACTTAAGTACAATCTGGTTGACGAACTCCATTTACTGGTAAACCCTGTAGCCTTTGGCGATGGGGTTACTATATATGATGATATTAAAAAGAGGCTATCGTTTACATTAATGAAGTGCCAATCATTTGGCTGCGGAACAGTATTACTTTGTTATACAACAAATGGGAAGTAACCATATTGCTTAATGTTTTTTTAAATGGAGACACATACAGAAGAGGTAGCAAAGCAAGGCAATTTTAGTAAGACTGTACAAATCATTAAACAGTCCCTCAATGGCGAGCAGATGGACTATACGCAAGGGAGTATACCCAGAGCGGTAGTATTGCTTGCTATTCCTATGATTTTAGAGCTGAGCCTGGAAAGCGTGTTTGCTATAGTAGACATGTTTTTTGTAAGTAAGCTGGGGCCTGACGCTATTGCGACTGTGGGGTTGACGGAGTCGTTTGTAACTATTATTTATTCCATAGCCATAGGCCTTAGCGCTGCCGCAACGGCTATAGTTGCTCGGCGTATTGGGGAAAAGAAGCCAGAAGAAGCCGCACATGCTGGGGCGCAGTCCCTGATAGTAGCGTTACTAGTATCCGTAGTTTTAAGTATCGCAGGTGTAACCTTTGCATCCGATATACTAAAATTCATGGGTGGCAGCGATGAAGTGGTAACTAATGGGGCCATATTTACCCGCATTATGCTGGGTGGCGAGGCGGCCATAATGCTTTTGTTTCTCATTAATGGTATTTTCCGGGGAGCAGGAAACGCCGCCATGGCTATGAAAAGTTTATGGATTGCCAGTGGGGTAAATATTATTTTGTGCCCTATTCTTATTCACTTCTTTGGGTTAAAAGGAGCGGCAGTAGCAACAGTAATTGGCAGAAGCTCCGGGGTTGTGTATCAGTGTTACCATTTGTTTAAGGGAGATGGCATTTTAAAATTTAAGCCTGGAGTTTTTACTGTTGATTGGACTATTATTAAATCCATAGCAGCTATTGCCTGGCCAGCTACCTTGCAGTTTCTTATTGGCAGCGGCAGCTGGATAGCGTTAACTAAGTTGGTGGCCGAAACAGGAGGCACAGACGCATCTGCCGGTTACCAAATCGCTTTTCGTAATTTTGTTTTCTTTATTCTGCCCGCCTGGGGCTTAAGCAATGCCGCGGCTACTTTGGTAGGGCAGAACCTGGGAGCTAATCGGCCATTAAGGGCAGAGCAAAGCGTATGGCTTACTACTAAATACAACGCTGTATTTACCACGTTTGTTATGCTGCTCTTTCTGTTCTTCTCGTACCCTATTGTAAATGTTTTTACGCAGGATGCTGCTGTTCTGAAATATGGAACAGAATCTTTACAAATCGTCGGAGGCGGATATATCTTTTACGGCGTTGCCATGGTATTAACACAAGCTATGAACGGAGCGGGAGATACCAGAACGCCTACTATTATAAACTTTATAGGTTGCTGGTTGTTCCAGGTTCCGTTGGCTTATTTTTTATCAGAGAACTTGGGGATGAAATCTAACGGTGTTTGTATCTCCATTCCCGCCTCTCAACTATTAATAGCTATACTATGCTGGTACTACTTTAAAAAAGGAAAGTGGAAGAGTATAAAAGTATAACTTTATTGAGTTATACTTTTTTGTAACAGATAGTAAATGTTAACAAACAGCCCTCTTCAATATCGTCCCTAATTTTCGTATCCCTTCTTCCATTTGTGTGGGATTAGAGTTGGAGAAATTAAGCCGTATAGTATTTTCTCCCCCATCTGCTGCAAAAAATGTTTTGCCGGGTACAAATACTACCTTGTGTTTTGCCGCTTCTTCCAAAATAGTATAAGCATCCATATACTCAGGTAACGTAAGCCATAGAAACATCCCACCTTCCGGCCTGGTATAGTTAACTTCTTTAGGAAAGTGCTTCCAAATTAGTTCTATCATATAGTTTCGCTGTTCACTATAAGCGGTTTTAATGCGGCCAATATGTTCGTCCAAATTATTGTCGCACAAATACTGGTAGATGATTCGCTGGGACAGGAAATTGGAATGCAGGTCGGAGGCTTGTTTCATCACGATCATCTTCTCAATAATTTCCCTGGGCGCAGTTACCCAGCCCAGTCGCATACCGGGAGAAATAATTTTAGAAAAAGAGCCCAACAAAATAGTTTGTTCATTGTTCCATTTTTTAATAGGAGGGACATCCTCGCCCATAAAGCGTATCTCTCCGTAAGGGTCGTCTTCTACTAGGATGGTAGTACTAGTTCTTAATAATTCTGCCACAAGCATTTTCTTTACTAAACTGTAAGAGATTCCGGTTGGGTTCTGGAAATTGGGAACGCTATAAAATAATCGGATGTCATTTTCATTAATGGCTTCCTCAAAAGCGTAGGTGTCAATACCGTCTTCCAGCAAAGGAACTGTTATAAACTGTGGCTGAAATACTGAGAAGGCCTGTATGGCGCCAAGGTAGCTGGGTTTTTCCAGCAGTACTTTATTGCCTCTGTTAATAAATAGTTTAGCGGCAAGGTCAAGGCCCTGTTGAGAGCCGTTTACTATTAGAATTTCTTCAGGAGTAATGTCCATACCGTGCTTTTGTTTGTATCGGTCAGAGATGTACTCCCGTAATGGATAGTAACCCTCCGACACTGCATACTGAAGGACGTTCTTTGCGTCTTCTGTAAGTACTTTCTGTGCGGCAAGGGCTATAGCCTCTGCCGGAAAGTAGTCGGGGTTGGGCAAACCGCCGGCAAAAGAAATTACATCCGGCTGGGAGGTTACTTTTAGAATCTCCCTAATAAACGATCGGGGAATTTCGCTTACCCTGTCTGCAAAGGTAAACTGCTGTTCTGTGTTGTTCATAATAGTATAAATGTGTTTTAAGTGACTAATAAAAAAAGCCCGGCTTTCGACCGGGCTTTGCATTTCTTAACTAAAGAGAATAGCTATCCCGGCCCTACGCTGTGGGCGACTACGACAAGGACTGCTACCATAGAAATAGTTTTACTATTCATATCTTTAGTTATGATATATATAAAATAAAAAACCCGGGTTGTTTGGGCCCGGGTTGGTTTGTTCAGATTTCTTTATTATAAATCAGACATACCAAGCCCGGGCGGCCTTTGCGACTGCTACCGCGGCGACTAGTACAATATATCTGTTGGTATTTTTCATATCTTGTTTTACAAACCTAGCAAATAGATTTTGCAAAAACAAAAAATGAATCGTAAATTTTACAATGAATGAGTTAGTATACGGTTATGAGTAAGAACAGCGACAACTTTTTTGAGGATGTTTACGAAGTAGTAAAACTTATTCCTAAGGGTCGGGTTACCTCTTACGGGGCCATTGCCGAATACCTGGGAATAAAAAGCGGCGCCCGCATGGTGGGCTGGGCCATGAACTCCTGCCATGATATGAAAGACATACCCGCACACCGGGTAGTAAACAGTAAGGGACTGCTTACAGGCAAACACCATTTCCCCTCTGCCAACGACATGCAAAAGAGGCTGGAGAAAGACGGGGTAAAAGTAAAGAACGATAAAGTAGTAGACTTTGATAAACTGCTCTGGCTGCCCAGGAAGGAGTTGTTGTAGGGTTTTAAATACACTTACGCAGAGTCCCATACTGCAGACTCTACTCGGACGGGAAGCTCTGACTATTCAATCCCTTTATAGCAATGGCTATGCTATTGTTACTTCTATTTCTAAATTTTCAGGTATGTTATTAAATGTTACTTCTAAAGTCGAAGTATACAAAATACTACCAATTGGAATTTGGTGTATTCTATCATTTTCAGTAAAAGCGCCAAGTACTACAGTAGGCATCTTTCTATATGCTACAATATCTAATAATACAGTACCGGGAATTTTAGTATCATTCAATGGTGTTAAAATTAAAAGTTTAGAACCCGTATTAATATTAAGTTCTACTGTCGGGTTTGATTTACTGACTTTTGCCATAGCTAAAAGAGTCTTTAAGTTTTCACCAAATTATAAATAAAACCTTAAAACACAACCTAAAATAATGCCAGATTGAAGTTTTTAAATATCTTTGGGTATAAACCTAAAAACCAGAGATATGGAATCACTACTAAAAATAACCTTAAATCAGAGAAAAGCAATTAACAATTTTTTAGGTAAAATAGAGAATGAATTTAAAACTCCAGTAATTGTTTATTGTGGCCCAATAGAAAAAACAATTGTTGATTGTGCCGTATCGTTATTAAGTAAATATAAAGACGCCGGACATAAGGGAATAACATTACTATTGGATTCTACTGGCGGTGATGCTAATTATTTGGATGTACTATTGAGTAAATTAAAGGAATTTGAATGCTATAATTGTGTGGTATTGACAAATGCAATGTCGTGTGCTACTATGCTGGCTTTGAATGCAGATAATCTATATGCTAATAGTGAATATTCTCATATAGGTCTAATAGACTTGCAAGACCAGAATTTATTTAGCCAGAAATTTTATTCAGCATTCAGATTACTTGATTGTTATAAAGTTAAACATGGTTTTGATTTAACCAAGAATATAGAGGATGTATTTTGGTATGAACTACCAAAGCCACAAGAAAGTCAATTAATAGAACATCAAAGAAGCTGGCTGCAAGTAATTGTTGATGACACAAGAAAAAACATTAGTAGTGTTTATGAGGGGATGCTTAATGGATGCTTAAAGAATATCCAAAATAAAGAATCAATAGCAAAGGAAATGGCTGTATTTTTAATGAATCACAAAAGTTATTTTGGACACCAAATAGGAATACCAGTATCTTATTTAAAAAAAGAACTTTCTTTTGAATACAAAGATTATATGGATAGTAATATAGTTTCTAAAGATATTGGTTCTGATATACAAATTTACGGTATTATGCTAGAGGGGTTTATTAATTGCGGCAGAATAAATGCGTTGGTTCAGGATAAGCAAGAAGCCTACTATTAGAACGAGTGATAAATCTTCCAGCTATTTTGTCCTTGTTGGCGTCCCCGCCAACAAGATTGTCTCTTTTTACTACTATAATTTTCTACGACACCAAAGCCCTTCTATGCTACTTTTATTTCCCCCAATACTTTAAACCAAACTAACCATTTTTTTGTTTTAATGCTAGTAACCTTTCGTCTGGGTCAAGCCCATCGTGCCAGTTGGCACAGCCTCATTCAAAAACCACAAAAATCATACATCGCCCAAAAAAATATCAATGACAAAACAATGCCATAACAATGACAAAGCAATGCCATAACAATGAATAACAATGCGCAAATTTTTTGCCGTGTAAGATTTTCCATCAACTAGTAAAAAAGCATGTAGCACAAAACCGGCTGCCTTAATACACTTGTTACTATCTTGCAGGGCTAATAAATGTGTTATGTATATGCCTATTCCATTAACGATTTTCAACCCCCTTATTATCAATAATATAAAGATGATACAAAGAAAGCTAATAGCTCCAACAACCGCCCTTGTTTACAAATTTGCCAGGGGTTTAGCTGAGGCTTTTTCAGAAACGAACCACAAACCCACAAAACAGATCAGTCCATTTAACAGTAAAGTCTCAAAACTGAATTTGTACCCGTTAAACCACTGCTCCGAATTATTGTTTATCACCAGCGTGATTAATGGCGCCGCTATACATACTATCGGTACGGTGTACCAGTGGTCTTTAACGCTTCGTTTAGTAAGCAAGCCAAAAGCGAACAAGCCCAGCAAAGGGCCGTAGGTAAAGCTTGCCATTTTAAGCACCGAAGTAATTACCGACTGGTTGTTAAATTCCCGGAACACTACTATTATTATCAGGAACAGCAGCGAGAACCCAACGTGAACTATAAACTTCTGCTTTTTGCGCAGCGCTTCCGGTTTGGTAGTAAAGTTTAAAAAGTCGATGCAAAACGAAGTAGTAAGCGCCGCCAGGGCAGAGTCGGCGCTGGCGTAGGACGAGGCGATAATACCCAGCAAAAAGCACAGCCCGGCAAACCAGCCAAAGTGTTTTAGCGCAAGTGTTGGGTATAAGTCGTCGGGACGCGCAGGCGCCGCAATACCTTTGGAGTTAATGTAAAGGTACAGCAAAGCGCCCAGGGTAAGGAAAAGCAGGTTTACTATTAGCATTATCAGCGTAAACCAATACATATTTTTTTGAGCCTCGCCAATGTTTTTGCAGGTCAGGTTCTTTTGCATCAAATCCTGGTCAAGCCCCGTCATTACTATGGCTATAAAAGCTCCTGAGACAAACTGTTTAAAGAAGAACCGCCCGCTTTTGGGGTCGTCGAAAAAGAATATTTTGGAGTACGAGCTGTCGCTAACCTTCTCAACCATTTCCCCTAACGACCACCCCAACTGCTGCGATATCAGGTAAACGCTGACGATTAAGGATGTTATTAAAAAAATGGTTTGGAACGAATCCGTCCATACAATGGTTTTAACGCCGCCCCTGAAGGTGTAAATCCAGATCAGGAATATGGTAATGGCCACCGTCATAAAGAAGGGTACATGCAGGCTTTCAAATAAATACAATTGCAATACTTCCGCCGCTATGTACAATCTTAGCGAGGAGCCTATTGTTCTGGAGATAAGGAAGAAAGCTGAGCCGGTTTTGTAGGGCCAAAAGCCCAGCCGCCGCTCCAGGTAGGTATATATAGAAACCAGGTTCATGCGGTAATACAGGGGCATAAGCACATTAATAATAACAAAGTAGCCGATGACCTGCCCAAGAATGATTTGGAAATAAGAGAATTGGCTGGCGCCAACCGCCCCGGGAACAGAAACAAAAGTTACCCCCGAAATGGAGGTTCCTATCATCCCGAAGGCTACCAAATACCAGGGGGATTGCTTATTTGCCGTAAAAAAGGCCTGGGTGTCAACATTCCTGGAAGTATAATAGGAAATGGTGAGTAGTGCGGCGAAATAAAGTATTAGTACAGTGAAAATAAGCTGCGGACTCATAAAAATTTTATATTAAAAAGCAAAAATCAACTATTTTTTTATTACCTTTGGCAAGATACCCTATAAAATATTATGAATAAAATTTATAACATTTCTCCATTCCACGAAGAGGATGTAGAGCTTCTTGAAGAAGTAGGGACGTCCAGCGCTAACGACCTTGTGGTTTTTAACGACGAAGTAAATACTTTTGAGCACGTTATAAACACGCTTATAAAAGTATGTAAACACACGGCAGAACAGGCCGAGCAGTGTACCTGGATAATCCATTACAAAGGTAAATGCACCGTAAAGATGGGATCTTTTGAAGAACTACTGCCCATGCGTACAGCTATTTGCGACAGAGGAATTTCCGCAGAAATTTTATAAGTATAAAGAAATAAGAATTTACCCTAAATTGCGTTTTCTTTATACACTTGGTTTGCTATGCAATTTCCCTCAAAACTAATAGAAAATGCGGTAGAAGAAATATCAAAATTGCCGGGCATAGGTAAAAAAACAGCCTTGCGTTTAGCCCTCCACTTATTAAAACAAAACGAATTTACCACAGTAAGTCTTTCAGAGGCTCTTATAAACCTTCGCACAAAAATAAAATACTGCGCTACCTGCCATAACATAGCCGATACAGAAACCTGTTCTATATGCGAGAGCCATAAGCGCGATAAAACAGTAATATGTATAGTAGAAGATACCAGGGATGTGCTTGCCATAGAAAATACCGCCCAATATCAGGGTTTGTACCATATACTCGGCGGCATTATTTCACCTATTGAAGGAATAGGCCCTTCCGATCTTAATATAGATTCCCTGCTTAAAAGAGTATCGGGTTCGGAAGTGAAAGAACTAATAATGGCTTTAAGCCCTACTATGGAAGGCGACACCACCGCCTTTTACCTTACCCGCAAGCTTAAAGAATACAACATAAAAATAAGTACAATTTCGCGCGGTATTCCTATAGGAGGCGAGTTGGAATATACCGATGAAATAACGCTGGGAAGAAGTATAATAAGCAGAACTGTTTACGAGCCGTGAAAAAACTTTCTGTAATTATAATAAACTACAACGTATGCCATTTTCTGGAACAGACCCTCCTTTCGGTCCGGAAAGCCATTGCAACATTGGATGCAGAAGTTATTGTAGCCGATAATAATTCTGTAGACGGTTCTGTGGAAATGGTAAAAGCAAAGTTCCCCGAAGTTATTCTTATCCTTAACAAAAAAAACCTTGGGTTTTCTAAAGCTAATAACGAAGCTATAAAAAGAGCAAAAGGGGAATATGTATTATTACTTAACCCTGATACTGTAGTAGAGGAAGACACTTTTACAAAGTGTTGCTCATTTATGGATGCACACCCTGATGCAGGCGCCTTGGGTGTTAAAATGGTGGATGGCAAAGGGAATTTTTTGCCAGAATCTAAAAGAGGGCTTCCAACTCCCTGGGTGGCGTTCTATAAAATATTTGGGTTGGCGGCGCTTTTTCCCAAATCTCGCAAATTCGGGCGCTATCATATGGGATTTCTTGACCCTGATCAAACCAATGAGGTAGAAGTGTTGTCAGGCGCATTTATGTTTATTCGTAAAAGTGTATTAGGTAAAACAGGCTTACTGGACGAAGATTTTTTTATGTATGGGGAAGACATAGACTTATCGTACCGGATAGTAAAAGCAGGGTATAAGAATTACTATTTCCCCGAAACCAGGATTATACATTATAAAGGAGAAAGCACTAAGAAAACAAGCGTTAACTATGTGTTTGTTTTTTATAAAGCTATGGCCGTTTTTGCCCGTAAGCATTTCAATTCCAAAAATGCGGGCATCTTTGCTGCCCTCATTCACCTGGCAATTTATTTAAGAGCGGCTTTATCAATTATCAAACGATTTGTTAAAAGCGCCTTTATTCCCTTGCTTGATGGCGCTGTAATATATGTGGGCATGTATCTTCTTAAAACCTATTGGGAGGATAATTATAAATGGGCCCCAGGGAAGTACCCCCCTGAGTTTATGAATATAGCTGTTCCATCGTATATAATTATCTGGTTGTTCAGCATCTACTTAAACGGCGGCTATAATAAATTTTATAAGCCTTCCCAAATTATAAGAGGAGCGGTTATTGGGACAATCTTTATATCGGCTATTTCTAACTTTACAGATGATTTTCGATTCTCTAAAGCGCTTATCTTAATGGGTGGATTTTTTACAGTAGTTTCACTGCTAAGTATACGTTACCTGAGGCATTTTATCTTTTATAGCGGCATGAATTTGGGAGAGGAGAAAGACAAGAGAACCGTAATTGTAGGCAATGGCGATGAAAGTATAAGAATTATTAACCTTATTAAAGAAAGGCAACTCAAACTTAATATCCTGGGTTACTTAAGCCCGGAGCAATCGGCTGTTGTTAATGACAATTACCTCGGTTCTGCCCATCATATTAAGGATATAATCAATATTTATAAGGTGGAGGAAATTATATTCTGTTCTAAAGACATATCTTCCAGCCAGATTATAGAGTGGATGACGGGTATAGATAACAGGCAGGTAGAATACAAAATAGTGCCACAGGAAAGCAACTATGTAATAGGTAGTAACTCTAAAGAAAACCCCGGCGAATTATATACATTAGATATCAAGCTGAACATTGAAGAAGAAAACCATTTAAGGAACAAACGAATGCTGGATGTGATATTGGGGATTGTATTTCTTATTTTATCCCCATTTTTAATGTGGTTTATGAAAAGCCCTCTCCGTTTCCTCAATAATATAATAGAAGTAATCTCAGGGAAATTATCATGGGTTGGGTTTTCAGATACGGAGTCGGGAAATCTGCCTAAAATTAGAAAAGGAGTACTAAATCCGGCTAGTCGATTAAACGTTTATGAGCTTGACTCCCCCACACTTAACAAATTGAATGTCATTTATGCAAAGGAATATAATGTATATTCAGACTTACAATTGATATTTAAGTCATTCAGAAATTTAGGGTAGCCTAGCAGCTTATTTTAGTAAGCGGGCCACTCTTCGTATTTCAATATCGTGTTCTTTTTGTAATCCTTTATTAAAATATCAGGGTAGAACTTCAGAAGATCAAATACTGATTCATTTTTAGAGAAAAAAGAAATAGAGTAATCCATTCCCTGAAAATCTTTTGCGATACGTTCCTGATTCGGTATATCATCCTCAAGAATAAATACTTTTAATCCTTTATTTTTTTCTAATGTTTCCATAATAATTAAGCAATCTCGATTTTATACTTAAATAGCTTATACGAGAAATTGTTTTATTTGTTGAAAAAGTTTAACAATACAAAGGTAATAAGTTTCTAAGCTTGTTTACTATTTAATTAATTAAAATGATGATGGTGGGCGAGAAGTTTTGTTTAATGTATGAAAATGAAAATAAAAGGCATTCTTATAATATTTTTTGTGCAATTGGTTATTATAATAGCAATTTTACAACTATCAAATTAACAGAACTATAAAATAGCGTTAAGCCCCTTCAGTAGATAGTTATATACAAAAAAATGACAAAAGAATATTTGTTAGAGATTAACATTAATAGGCAATTAAAATATGTCCCTTATAAATATAAAACTTAAGAAATATAATACTGATTCTCTGGATTGTAAGAAAATCAGATTAAACAATATCAAATTCCCTATCACTCTTTTGTAATTTTGTTTAGTAAAAATTACACTGAAAATTGAAACCTCAATAAGGAAATTTCCGTAGCTCTAAGAGCAAAATTTTCTGAGTGAGAGAACAATTTTTTTTAAAACTAAATCCTATCATTTAAAATGACAAAAGCAGAAGTAATCACTGAAATTGCCGAAAAAACCGGTATCGAGAAGGCAGAAGTTACAACAATCGTTGAATCATTCTTTAGTGTGGTAAAAACCTCTATGGCCGAAGGCAACAATATTTACGTAAGAGGCTTTGGAAGCTTTATTAATAAAAAGAAAGCCCGTAAAATTGCCCGTAATATTTCTAAAAACACAGCGGTTATAATAGAGGAACATTATGCTCCTAAATTTAAACCATCGCCTGAGTTTATAGAAATAATACGAAATAGCTCTAAAGTGAAAAATGTAGAAAAAAGCGTTTCTAATTAATTATTAAAACATATAACGAGGCTAACTAGCTTGGCCTTATTATATGTTTAATAAGTTTCCTTTCAGT
>Ga0302300_1000913_pt1 | contig 18191 bp, 7 predicted proteins | sample III_Palsa_E1_1_FD_198756 | JGI IMG/M metagenome (GOLD analysis project Ga0302300, IMG submission 198756) | Peat permafrost microbial communities from Stordalen Mire near Abisko, Sweden - III_Palsa_E1_1 | ecosystem: Environmental > Terrestrial > Soil > Palsa > Peat permafrost | place: Sweden... | reverse complement strand
TCATGATAATTTAATATAGTGTATTTAACATTGTTATATATGTAATTTTTACATATATGTGTATTGTAATTATTAACAGTGAATAAAGTATATCTATATATTGTACATTTGTTGTATAACAAATAAGCAAATAATAGAAGTCAAGACAAGAGTAAGAAACGATATTGTCATGAATATTGTGGGATGATTAGAAACACAGCTATTCGTGATTAATAGTCAATTATCCTGTTATCCACCATGCAACTAAACTAACATGTAGTATGGAAGAATACATTACTATGATGTTTTGCCATTCCGAGTAACAATAATAAACACACTTAATATATTATAAATAACTTATAACATAGTAACTATTGTTAGATAACAAGGTTAACCTAGTTAACCTCTTTCTCTTTCTTCTTATATGTTTAATAGTAATTTATGATGATTAATATGTTAATTTGAATACATTAACTATATTATATATTGCAACAAGGACACTGATGTTGGTACATCAACCAACTAGATTATTTAATTACAGTTGTTATAAGATTAACCAAGTTAATCTTGTTTGTATGAAATATATAGGTAATAAAGATTAACCAAGTTAACCTTGTTCACGTAAACATAATTATAGAATAGTAATAATCTGCCACGTATCGGAATTTTGTCCTTTGACATTTAACATTCGATGTTTAAGTTCAGCTATGACATCAACTGTTGGTTAAACTGTGAGATGAGCTGTGATGGGAATGTTAAACAATCAAATGTTGTTTTTCTAAACAAACATGAACATAACGGTCGGTTTCGGCTCGTATTTTAACAACTGGATAACCATCTGACGTGCGAGACAAGCCGTAAACTTGGGGTGGGTAAACACCAATACCATAATTGGGTGAGATGAAATCTCCTAGAGTTAGGCCATTATGCTTATACGACTCAACCATAACATAGCAGATAGCATCAAAAAGGATATCCTTATCTGTGCTTGTTAATTTGTTGGCAATTGACAGTGGATGGATACCAGCCAAATATAATGCTTCACACCGGATGTAATTACCAATACCAGAACTAACTTTGGGATCTAGTAATACTTTACAAATTTCCTTGTTTTTGTTACAGATGATGTCCATGTTAGGTGGTTCAGTGACTACTTGAGGAATTGGAATTACATACTGTTGAGGAATTAACATTTGTAACCAGTCATGGGGATAACCCTTCATTTTGGTATGTGCTTGTTCTAGTGTCAACCAGGTCATCTTACCTAAACCTCGGGTATCATGATAATAAACTGTAGTATCCATAATTAACATGTTGGACAGTACATTGCCTTGTTGATCTTTAGATAATGTTACTAGCTCAGTACCCCAATTTAAAACAGCTTTAGTATGTTTGTTGTTAACCTTAGTTTCATCGATGTACAGTAACCAGTGACCTGTCATACCAAGAGATGAATTTAGTAGTGTACTGCAATCCTCAAACACAAAATATAATTGTTTACCAACTGTAAAGATTTGTTGTAGCCGTCCTAAATCGGTATGACCTTGTAAATACTTACCAATTAATACTGGCTCTAATTGCACTGCGGTAGTACGGGCTTCTGGTCCTTCTGGCATTATTAATTCTACTTGTACTGATTAGTGTTTGTTTTAACTTTAATTTAATTTAGATTGCTTGTGTTTGTTGTCACAATAACAAATATGGTAATAGAACAGATTTATATTAAATATAGTTGTGATGTCAAATTATTCAGATTTCACTTTGTTCTTATATATTACAACACTATGTTGTAACACTTTAACTTTAGATTAACGCTTACCTATGTATTTTACACTAGGTGATGAATAATATATTCAATATTAAGTATAACCTACGTTGTAAACATGTTATTGTAACAATATAATTTATGGAATGGTAACTACTTGTTTATTTGTTACGTACAATAAATAATAAACGATATATTGAAAAGTGTACATACGACAACATATTTTGTTGTAACACATTCACAAATATGAATTGGTGATCACTTGTGTGCTTGTAACTTATAATAAGTGGTAAACGATGTGTTAAATACATTAAAAAAGTGTTGTTGTAATGACACATGATTTGATCAAGAAACTGTTTATGTATTTGTGATATGTCAAATATGATATAAAAATGTATAAGACCATGATCTTTTGGTGGTAAAGTTGTAATTGAGGAACAGAAAGAAAGTATGTCATACTGGGATTTCTATCATGTGTGGAATAAGAAGAAGACAATGAAAGTTGGTGAAGTAAGCTTGACATTGCGTGGTCACAGTGTATCAGCAAGACAGAGTGGCTTTTACATTGATGAGTGGAATTTAATGTTGGATGCTGGTATTTGTTCACCCTACTCACCGGTATACATTTGTATTAGTCATGGTCATAGTGATCACAGCTATGAGTTACCAATGCTGGTTACTGGCACAACTAAACATTCAACAGTATTTGTACCACTGGGTACACAAACACTGTTTGATAACCTATTGAGGAGTAAACATGACCTTTCTAATGACATTATTGGTTCTGATGATTATCATGTTGACAATGATAATTGTCATGGTGGTAATTGTAACAATAGTGTTGAACAACATAATGATGTTGGTGACAAAGGTCATGATGATGAAGATCATGGTAATCACAGTGAATATCAAACACCCGTAACTTTGGTACCTGTGAGTGGTGAAGGTGTAACTGTTGATATGGTTGGAATAAACAGTCATAAGGTGGTGATGCGAACGTTTACTACTTACCATACTGTTAGATCGGTAGGTTATGCCTACTTCCATGTTAAAAGTCGGCTGAAGGCACAATATAGAGATGTACCTAAAGATCAGATGAAGCGGGTTGCATTGGAGGTTAAAGGTCAAGGACTAACAATGAGTGAACAGTATCAGGTACCACTATTCGTTTACACCGGTGATACTAGTCCTCATGTGTTCGACCAACCATTGTTCACTGACAATGTTTTTCCTTACATTATCACAGAATGTACATTCTTTGAACAGTTGGAACCTGAACTACCACCTGATACAGTTACGAATAGAGCAAACATGCATGGTCATACCAGTTGGTGTTTACTGCTACCATACATTACTCGCATGACAAACACAACCTTCATTCTTACACACTTTAGTGCTCGTTACAAATTACAAGATGTAATTAACTTCATCTCACAAACTGGTATCACTAATGTCATAGTGTGGGACAACTAACATCTTACCAACAAAAAATATTCATTGTTGTCATTTTCCAACTACATGTTTACAACACACAACTTAATAATAGTAAGTTTGTAAGTTGTTTGTTACAAACATGTCATTACACAAATATACACATCACTAACCCAGTTAGTGAACAATAAAACAAGAAAGGAAGGAAGATTTAACATGAAGTATATAATTATGTTGTTTGTTATACCTCAAATGTGTAATTGTATGTAACTTATATATATATTAGAAGTAAATAGTACATTACAGTATTATAACACGTTATACTGGTATTACAACATGTAAAAATATTGTAACATATATTAATAGTATAAACAATATTTTATATATTTACTCTTGTATGATGAACATACTGCATGTAAAAAGTAAAGTAGCAATAACGTGGTTATTGTTAGTTATAATATTGTTTGTTAACCTAAATAGATAATGTTAATTTGTATTTTAACATGGTTGTGGTTGATATTGTTTATAATATCTGGTATTGTACATTAAGTTGTAATACATTATGTAAATAATATCGTTAATGTTTTTACTTTCGAGACTAAAAACAATTGGTTGTTATAACTACTATTGTATATAGTGGATGTGTTACTGTTGCAAGATACATAACAATTATGTATCTTTTTACTACAATGTAACAATGTGTTGCATTATTATCATTAGATTTAGACTAACAGTTTATACTTGTATCACCACATGATGTTGTGGATATTTTGCCTACACGTATTTTATGTAATAATACTTATATGATCGAGTAATTACAAGAATAATTAAGTAAGTGTTGTTTGTAATTACATAAAATACGTGTAGGCAAAATATCCACAACATCATGTGATAATACAAGTATAAACTATTGAACATTTATGACAGATAAGTTAAGTTAACAGTTGTTTATACGGTTATAATTTCAAGAGATGTTATTGTTTGATATTATGACAGTATAAACAAAACTACTGGTATCAAAAGATGTTAATGATGATACTAATGAGATTACGTAGTATGTGTAACATACAATTAATAATTTTGCTACTACAAATTATGTTATACAATTAGTATGTTAACCCTGTTTGTTAAATTTTGTATTCTATGAAAGAGAGAAATGGAAGAGAGAAGGGAAGGAGTATGACGTGAATAAGTTACATTTTCCTCACCGGACATAAATATGTTTGCATGTATGAACAAACACTTAAAATTTACAGTAATGTAACCAGAAACAATAGTTCGAACATTAACATGGTTAATGTTTAGTATACTCTAACCATTTTTTTGTTGTGGTATTACAAGATAGTAAATTGTGCTCAACACATCATACCTTTGGGAAGTAAGTATATAAAATTTGTGCTAGTTATAACATGTATAATGTATGTTATGAATGACATGTTCTGATAAAAATATTGTATATGTTACATACACAAGTATACACTCATAACGTACATTACACAATGGAGTAAATTGTTAAATTCTAATCCTCCTTGTTTTAGTTATGTTTTATACCCTTCACAACAAAGAACAGAATACAACAACATGTCTTATGTATTGTAGACTAAACTATATTTTATGGTTTGTTATAACAATATCATGACAAATCATAAAATGGTAATTGTTGCAATAGGAGAGAGAGAGAGGAAAAGATAAGAAGGTAATGATAACAGTATGAAGTTGAGTAGACGGAAAGGAGAGAGAAGACAATAGATAAGATAGTTTACATTAACAAGTGTGATTGTAGTATAGATTAATAATTATTGGCACAATAATGTACTAGTGTATGTTCACGATGTTTGTGGGTTGTTAATTACACAGATTTTACGTGGAAATTTTGGTATAACACTTTAATGTTTATATGACACTTACATAAAATCTGTGTAATTAACAACCCACAAATATTATGTGCCCCAACACAACATGTTTTTAATCTATACTAGTAAAACTAAGTAAATACTTGTAACAAGAGTGTTGTCTAACAATTATGTATTGTGTAGTAAATAATAGTAATGAGATAAAGAACTAACTTAAATATCTGTACTACCACATAACATTCGTGGATAGTTAATTACACGAATATTATATAATTACACTGTTATAATTAAGTAATTACAGGTATTAATAATTGTTGTCATTCACAGACAAATGAGATAGTAAATAGAAACTATATGTTGGCAATAATAACTTGGTTATTATTAGTACACATTTAACACAAACATTGTTGTTGTTAGTTAATAGATAGAGTTAAATAATGTTAAACATACTGTTGAAAACAATAAGTTACATGTAGAAAGTTAACAACTAATAACATTGTGTTGGTTAATATAAACTAGTAACCAACTTATACATTCTTGTCTTGTTGTTATTTGATTTAACCAAGTAATGTTATTTGTAATATTGTTTGTGTGTTATGATGGTAAAAACCTTAACTATATTACTGTTGGTAATACAAGGATTTTATATGTGGTATTAACCATAACATGTTGTTAACACAATTATGTTGGGGACATAATTTCTTGTAGGTAATATCTAGACATACAAAATATTACAACAATGATTAGACCCTTAATAGGAGAGAGGAAGAAAGAGAAAATAACATAACACATAAAATTTTGTAGTTATACTAGTAATTATGTTACTAGTAATTATGTTACTAGTTTTAATACCAACTAGTTTAGTAAAAATGTACAAACATGTAGTTGTAAAACTTTAAATTTGTTTGACTTCTGGATCGTAAAGTCCAAGATTAGAATGAACTTTTCTATGTGTGAACTGGAAGGACATTATTTAGTTTAGTAATATGACATGTAGTGTTGGATTTATAAATATTATTACCACTACACCAATTGTTTAAACTATGGTTATAATTATGCTATAACCATAGTTAAATGTTGTATTGTTAATTTGTTTTTGTTAGTAAGTGTGTAACATTGGTCTCCTAACTCACATCATTATCGTACTGATATATAGTTTGTAGATTTGTAAATTTACTATTGTATCTTTACTATATGGTGAAGACAGTAATTGTTAACAGAGTATTATGTTTCCTAGTCATGATACTTATTAAAAATATACTTACATGTGTACATGTTATGTGAGTGTCTAAGAGTACACATTCCAAACCTCGAGCATCGGCGTTTATATAAAATTACAAAAATACTCCGACGCCGAGTCGCAGTTTACAATATACATAAACATATGCATATATTCACCGTGTAGTAAACAACAAATATTCCAAACCTCGAGCATCGGCGTCGGAGCATTTTTGTAATTTTATATAAATGCCGATGCTCGCAAATTACTGTAAACACTAATATTCACATGAACATATATGTGTCTATAACACCATTTGTTTTACTTTCTTTATTTTGTAAACATTACTGGGTAATGTTTAAGGATGTAATTATAAACATGTACATAACATGTATTAATGTAACATTTGAAATGTAACTAAACTATCACTAGTTTAAATATGTCAACAACTATTGTTATGTCTTAAATATTGGTTACAAGTGGTTATGTTGGTAGTTAAAAACAAAACTGTGTGTTTTCTATATACAACATGTACCAATTACTATCCGATAATTACCTGTTATATATTGTTTTAATGTAATATGTTAAAATATCATGGTTGAAAATACCATAAACCAGAACGTTATGGTGATAAATTAACATCACGAGACAGGTAATAAACTACATTAACATCACTAACTCGGTTAGTGAACAGTAAATAATGTATAGTAGTTGGATCATATCAACATAACATGTATTATGTTTGTACTTGAATATCTCATATGTTTAACTTGTAGGTAAAAAATACAACAACAGTAGTATTAAATTAAAACAATATACATATGTTTGTTACATATTTAACAGATACAAACAACATGTTACACATTGTTAATCCTATGTTAGAATGTACCTGTTTACAAAAGTTAGGTTAGACAAAAAATAAATGTAGTAACATCAATCATGTTGTTGTTGTTAATTGTATTACAAATGGTTGATTAAACTAACACTACTAACAAATCGTAGTTGGGATTGTTATGATTGGTATAATCTACTATACCACAACTTCACATGAATCTGTTACTACCGTTGTGGTTTACTGTTCGAAGCAAACAGTAATTACATTATTAAATAAATATGGTTGGATATGTGTTAAATATTTATTGTTGTAATACACACAAGTACAGTAACTAACACATGTAAAGTTACTGTGTTTGCGAACAAGTATATAATTATGTGTGTACATAGATAAACACTAATTACATGATGTTTGTGGGTTGTTGCATACACAGATTTTATGTAATTACATTTGTATGAGTAAGTAATTACACTTATACAAACAGGTGATTACAGATACAACTACTTGTCAATACAAGAATAATTGCATGAAATCTGTGTAAGCAACAACCCACAGCCATTATGTGGATATACAAGTGTTACATTTAGATATGTGATGTGTATGTTATAACAATAGTAATTTAAACATTAACCATGTTAATGTTAAAACCTGTTAACTGTTGTGTTAGTAAGAAAAGAAGAGGTAAACACAGTAAACATCAACGAGATGTTTCATACTAGTAATTATACTTATTAGTATGGATGAGTAAATGTATAGTTACCAACAAAATAAAAGAACGACAGGTTAGTAAATATATGTTAACAACAGTTACCAAATTACTATTAGTGTGTATATATCATAAATATTATTGTTAACTGGTTGATTAGATTAATTAAACAATGTTAATTGTGTTATTGAATTGTCGGTGTGTATTGACAGATAACAACTAATAATATCATACCAATTAATATTAACCAATGTTAATTAGCATCTATGTTATACAACTCTATGTTACTACCATTTGGTTGGGTCAAGTAATGTTGTTTGTTTACTGTACATGTTATAATAGTAAAACTTCAACTGGATAAAAAAATGTTGGTTATGCAAAACTTTACATACTGTCAACAACACTGTGTTGTTCACCTGAACATGTTAATACTACAAACTCAAAAGGTATAAGTTCTGGTCTTTTAATATAACTGTAACATATCTTTGACATGAACAACAATCTAGTTATTAGAACTATAGTTCTAATAATGATTAAATATTATACTGTTATGTTGTTTATTTTCGAATGTGTAGAAGATAATCCCTTGATTTTCCTTATTGTAACAGTGATACACAACTCGGTGGATTTGTATGTTTATTACTGTGTTCTACTTCATAACCGAGATATATGTTATTAATAAGATATTATGTTATCCAGTTATAATACATATATACCTCACATATGTTTACGTTGTCCAAACTGCGAATCGACGTTTATATGAAATTACAAAAAATACTCAGACGCCGATGCTCGCAGTTTACAACATATACAAATATACATACGTATCTACTATACTATAAATGGTTGGATAAATTAAACTTCGAGCATCGGCGTCTGAGTATTTTTTGTAATTTCATATAAACGCCGATTCGCAATTTACAACATATACAAATATATGTATATATTACACATGTTTGTATTCACTCCATAAACTTCTTATCTACTATTTAGTACCACAAAACAAGATATTGTCTAATTTTGGAATGAGAGAAGCCATGATACTTTACTATTAGTAGACAAAACATGTTAGTATGCACTTATCTCAAAACCCAAAAATGGCAAAGTTTGTACAAGTTGTAATTGTTTGTACTATTCATAGCCTTTGGTGTCGAAATGTTGTTATACTTATCTTGTAACACGTTAGTTATAAACATTATGTTGTTTGTTATGTTTTTGTTTATTGTTAACACTACTAACCTAGTTAGTGAATAATATATGTTGTGTAAAATAGTCAAACATACTTAATACAATATATGTTACTACTTTCACATAATACTTATGTGTTTAATTTATACATTACTAAACATAAAAATGTTAGAGTAGTATTAATACACTAAAACAATGTATATCGCTTTATACACACGTTTAACAACTATAAACAACATCTTGGATGTTGTTAATCTCATAACACAATTTTATTTATATATACAGAAGTTAGTACAAACAACGAAATAAGTAAAGTTATGATAACACTCTTGTCTTTAGTCGTGATATTGCTATCTAGTTCAGCTAGACACTATTAACATCTATAGTTGGGACAATTTAATTTATATACTTAACCATGTTACGATATTATACAACATGTATTATTGTTGTTTATATATTACCTACAGAGATAAAAACATGTTATCATCGAAATAGAATAAGTCATGTGATAGCTACTCACCAATATAATGCTCTAAGTATAATAATTTATGTTTGTTAACTATTGTGTTTATAAATACAAATGCAAAATGTATCACATCTTTGAACAAGTAATTATACTTGTATCATCACATGATATTTGTGGATCGTTAACTACACGTATTGCATGTAATTGCACTTGTATAAGTAGGTAGTTACAGGTATATCTACATGTTTATATTTGTAATTACATAAAATCTGTGTAGTTAACAACCCACAAATATCATGTGGTGATACAAATACTGTTTTAGGCAGTGATGTATATATTGTATCAATCAATAGTATTAATTAACACTTATACTATTAGTGAACCATTCATTCATACTAGTATTAATATGTTGTATACTACATTGTTGGTGTTTTTTCTCACTGTCATAAAACATATAACATATTATTTGTATAGTATATACTTGGTATTGTATTTCTAAATCTTTCTCGTTGATTTTTTCTACATGTTATAAGTAACAATGTGTTGTTATACTTTGTTTGCTATTATTACACCTAACCACATGTTAACACAATATTTAAAGTGCATACACCTAGAGAGAAATAACTAAACATTAACATAATTAATGTTAACATCTTTCAACCATTACATTAATACAACTGTTACTGTAACAGTTGTCTTGTATCCAACATACTACTATCTGTTTTAACTCTTGGAAAGTAAATACATAATTTTGTACTGGTTGTAACAAACATACTTACTGTATATGTATTACAATAAATATTGTAATTACCAAATAGTTACATCTATAATTTATTTACGTATATACACAACAAATGTTGTATATGTGTAATAAATATAATACATTATCATGTCTACCATTAAAATCTAACATGTTACTTCTGTTTATTATTTACATCTTTTACATCTTTTGTGTCTTTTGCATGACAGAATGTAATGTATATCTTGCAAACGAAAGATTGGTTGGTTTTGTGTTTTGTTTGGGTTTGCAATAAACAAATATATCAACAGTTGTTATGTTGAGAAGGAAAGGAAGGAGGAGGAAACAAAATACCTTATATTAATAGAAGTAATTGCTAATATGTATAAGTAAATAATTACCAACAAAATAATATTGATGTATTCACATGATCTTTGTGGATCGTTAACTACACAGATTTTATGTGAACATTAAGTAGTCATACCAGGGTAATCACATAAAATCTGTGTAGTTAACAATCCACAAACATTATGTATCATGACATAGTTTATCTTTGGGTTCTTGTTACCAGTAAATTTAATACATAAAGTAATACTACCGTTGTATAACATGTTACTAGTGTGACAAATACAAGATATAATACTCTAATTGTATTAGTATAACTACATATTGTCTGTGGATAGTTAATTACACAAATATCATGTGATTATACTTGTATACGGATTAAAATAGTTATAATTACTAATATTTACTACGTCTTGTAATCCAAACAAAATAGTAGATGAGTAGATAACAAGTTAATAATAACCAAGTTATTATTAAATAATACATAATACAACAATTATTGTAGTTGTAAGTTAGTTAGTAGAATTAAAACAACAACAAACTCGTCGTTGAAGTATTTTATGTGTTGACAAGTATGCACATTCCACTAACAGTGTGATACTTGTTGGTACTAACTACCACCCACATTATATATTTTGTTTTGTTGTCACTTGGTCCAACCAAATAATATTGTTTGTTTGTGATGTTGTTTGTTTACTGCACGTTACAGTGGTAAATTTCAATCAAGTGACCTTGACGGTAAACTTTATATTTGTTGGTAATAAGACATTGTTCACCTGGATATGTTAACAGTTCGGACTCTTCCGAATATGCAGACACAGACGAGATGTCACAATGACGAGTAGGTGTTGAGTAGGTAATAAGAAATATAATACCATTCGACAGTGATGTTAAGTGTGTTGATTGTATTAGTTGTGTTAAGTGTGTTGGTTGATATGATGGAAGCATACCGGCATACAACTGTGCGATTTCAAAGTTGGTGGACTTGGACATAAACCCAAGATCAGAGTAGACACTACCAACTTTAGGTTCTAAGTATCGTGACACACCCCGATATAAAACTGGAGTTACAAGTGGACAATGGTCAATGGTTTGAGTCATGGTTGCAATGTAGTTACGGATAGTATCGTTATCTTGTTTTTTGTTTCTCAGAGCAAAGTTAATGTCTCGATCCAAACCATTAGTGTATTGATGCATAATGTGTGGATTGGTAAGATTATTATTGTGTTTATTTTGTAACCAAGTAGGAGTTACTAATAGAATGTTGTGTGTTGAGATAATCTCTTGAACACAGTCAGGTAAATGTTTTGTTAACTGCTGCTGTGAAAACAAGATGTTATCCAAACTTGTTGTGTCATGAATTTTGCTAGCAATGGACGACAAGATTAGATGTGCAATTCCAAAACCCAAAAACAACAGTTCACATGAACTGGAGTAGTGCAGTTCACCAATTTCGTACTGGAATGTTGTGAGATTCATTTCATGACTTTTTAGGTGTAAATGTCAACTTATTCCTTTACTACTGTACTTTGCTGTCTTAATGTGTTACTAACAACCATCCTAGTAACATAATTATATACATACTTATATAATTACAATATTATAGTATTATCTCACATGCATAAATATGTTTAGGTCTTGTCAAAACATTTTGTCTCTGTTATCGTTTAGATATGATTAACTAACATATTACCGTAATATGTATTGCTTCTAGTTATCTTGGTTTGTTGTAAATACACATGTTATACACACTTTAATAATTCATTGAGTCATTCAAACTGTACTTGTGTATACTACATTTAGTTACCAAAATGGTTAAGTACTTCAAAAAAAATAAGGGTGCAATATATAATTTACACAAATAATTATCTCTACTGTTAAGAGAGGTCAGATTACAAGACATTTAAAATTAACATGTTGTAATCTACACACTATACTAACTGCTAAAATACAATTGGTATGTTATGATGTCATATTGTAATTTTAATCTAACATGTATTAACATTTATATATTGGTGAGTATAGATGGGTATTTTTAGTATATTTACATGCTATCGGTGTTTTCAATGTACCACCAACATTATGTGCCTATTATTAGTGTGACATGAAATTAACCTTCAACAAATTGGATAATATGTATATATATTTAATAAGTAAGTTATTAATGTAACAATATTAAAATGTTGTTGTGATGATAGTAGCAGACTAAAATGTAAGAACTATATTACACTCTCATTATCATAACATTAATAAAACTACAATAGTTTAACATAGTGTGTATTCAATACTTGTTTTTACCTTAAAACCTTTTTATCCCTCCTCCTCTGACTACAATATAATTATGTGTTGGTATACTTTAAAAAGTAGGTAAAATCTTGGTTTGACATATTTTTGGTTTTGGTTGAAAAATACATCATACCAAAAAATACCTGTAAAATTAAAGGTACCCAATAGTGTATTTATACAGTATAGTGTATCCAATACTTGTTTCTACCTTAAAACCTTTTTATCCTCACTACAATATATAATTATATATTATATTACTTTATAATTACAGGTATTTTTTGGTATGACATATTTTTGGTTTTGGTTGAAAATACTTCATACCGAAAAATACCTGTAAAATTAAAGGTACCCAATAGTTCACTATACAGTATAGTGTATCCAATACTTGTTTCTACCTTAAAACCTTTTTATCCCCCACTACAATATATAATTATGTATTGGTATACTTTAAAAAGTAGGTAAAATCTTGGTTTTGGTGAGAACAATACATCCTTATTATTATTATTATTATATATGTAACAATCACATATATGTCTACTAGTTAACGACAATTAAAATACCATAATAAATACTACAACTGTAAACTATACTGTTGAACTACCTGTCATTAACAAATGTTGGTTGAGTTAACATATGTAGTTTTATTATTGTTTATATTATTACCTGTGTTATAAGCACATATTATTCACAGTTTGTAGTTTGCAACTATATTTTAGGTAATTTTTATATTGCAGAATTAACACCAGATACAACATTGAACACAAATTATATAAATATAATGTAGATGTGTAAAATTCTTGGGATAAGGAAATATTATGTAGGATGGTAATAGTGGAAGGAAAGAAAACCTCATCAAACAAACAACATATCAATTACTACATAAATAATGTATGTAAACATCATTGAGTATATATATATATACACCATATACTCAAATGTCGTAATATCGTTACAGATATTACGACATTGTCCTTAACTTTTTCCTACTTGAAATAGTATTCAATACACTAAATTACAATCCTACATTACACTTTATGAATAAATGTTTAAACCATATATATATCTCTATTTTTTGATAGCACAATAAATATGTACTTATTCACAACAACAACAAAATGTTTATTGAAGCTAAACATTCTATATTCCAACAAGTTTATAACTACTATTAAATTTATAATCGTCGTGGTGTTGTTAATACACAATTGTTGTGAGATAATTGGAAACACAACTATTTGTGAATCATACTCACAATTACTTTATCCAAAATTTGTTCTTTCCACCTTTTTAATTTTATGAGTCAATTCATTATAACTAACACTATACCATACTGACACATAACGGATGTTGTGTATAGTTGGATATACAGCTATTCGTGGTTTTTACACTCACAATTATTTTATTTACAATCTGTTCTTTCCACTTTTTTTGTCACAACAAATTAAAGTATTACGATTAAAGGTGTCACGGATGTTGTGGATAGTTGGAGACACAACTATTCGTAGTTTTTACACTCACAATTACTTTATCCACAATATCTTCCTCCCACTTTTTTGTCACAACAAATTAAAGTATTACGATTAAAGGTGTCACAGATGTTGTGGATAGTTAAAAACACACATATTCGTGGTTTACACTCACAATTACTTTATCCACAATCTGTTCTTTCCACTTTTTTGTCACAACAAATTAAAGTATTACAGTCGAAGATGTCACGGATGTAGTGGGATGATTGGATACACAGATATTCGTGACATACTTACACATATTATTACTGTATCCACCAACTTCCTACTTCTTACTTCTCTTCTTTGTCTTTGTCTTTAATATAATATAGGTCAAAGTATTTATAACTAAGAATATCCGTGGTAGTATATCACGGATATTGTGGATCGTTAAATACACGACTAATCGTGGTTTACACATGGTTATTCTGTTTACCAAAACTCTTAATATTCTTTTCTTTTCTTTGACATAACAAGTTAAACTACTCTTGTTAAAAATATCATGGTTAAATACCACATATGATGTGGAATAGTTAAAATACCCAGCTATTTGTGGTTTACACATAATTGTTTTATATACCAAAACTCTTATTACTCTTTCCTTTGGTACAACAAGTTAAAGTACTCTTAACAAATAGTGTTACGATTATGTCACAGATATCGTGGGATGGTTAAAATATACAGCTATTTGTGACTAACACTTAAATATTCTTTTACCAATGTACATAAACCAAACTAAAACTACTCCGGTGAATATAAAGAGTTACAGTATAAATATGTATTTACACATTTGCATACATCTATACACATTCTTACACAATTTTATGTGATCCTCCACATCTCTACGTTAACATTGCGTTAGCTGAGGGTGTCACCCATCTGTGTGAGTCCCTGGTCACAGCATTTACACTTTGTGTGAGTCTGGTCACAGATTGTCTATGATTTACTTGTGATATGTTTGTGATAGGTATGTGATAATACAAAAAATATACTAACCAATATTGGTCAATCAATATTACAATAACAACATATAAACAAAGATACCTTTACATATTATACATAATTTTGTGTGATTGTTCACATACATTGCGTTAGCAAGAATTCTGTCCTGTGACCACAGGGTCACAGCAGTAACTCTCTGTGTGAATTTTGCCACAGATGATGTATATGGCAATCATGTATTAGATCAAAAGACTAATCTGGTTAGTCTTGACTGGTAATGTTATAGTTTACATTTAAACACAAAACTGTGTGGCTGTTTCACATCTGCACTCTAACATTGCGTTAGTCAGGGGCATCCCTGTGACCAGGGTCACAGTACTTACACTTTGTGAGAGTTAACCACATATTGTTTGTGAAAGGTGTGTAGTAAGACAAAAAAATATACACGGTTTTATGTGGTCCCTCACATACATTGCGTTAGCAAGAATACTGTCCTGTGACCACAGGGTCACAGCGGTAACTCTCTGTGTGAATCTTGTCACATATAAGTCGTGGTAAAATATATAGTAAAACATAAGATTAACATAGTTAATATTAACCAAGCAATATTATAACTATAAAAGTTTATAATTAACAATCTTTCAACCCATATATTTTCTTGACTAACAATATTACAATCCTTCAATCCATACATCTACTTAGTTAACAATGTTTCAAATCATACAAGTACATAATTGGTTGTTAGGAATACAAATATTATATGTATTGTTACTTAATTAAGTCTATGACATATAATTACACACATAATTTATAACCAAGGCGTACAAAAGTGGTTAATTGTCATGATTACAACCAATAACATTGTTACTTAGTATATATGAGAAATATAATGATAAATAATAACTTGGTTATTATTAATGTTTTAATACATGTTTGTATTAGTTATATATTATATGAGTGTGAATGAGGGAGGAGTGTGTAGGTGTTAACACTTCTTCTCACACTTAGGGGCACACTGTTCATGTTGTGGTGGACAGGTGAGGTAGGAAACTACCTCCTTAACGCTGTTCTCAACATCCAATTGCTTCATGACGTATTTCCACTTCTTGATGTTGCAGTTGAGACAGTCAAGGAATTCGGCTAGTTTGTCGCAAGGTACAACAGAGAAGTCCTTCTGGCACACCTTCTTAGCCATACTTTCAATACATGTTTTGTTGTGCTCAAGCTCCTTGAACATGTGTCCGAAACACTCAACTAGGTAATCAGCCCACACGACCTGTGCAGCGCGAGTAGCACAAACAAACTTGTCACACTCAGGTACAGAACAGAAGATAGGGTAAATACCATCACGAAGAACTTTTGGACCACAGAAGTGCTTAATTTTAAGCTTAATATCAGCCTTCATACCCTTCTTGCAAGGTTCAGCAATCTTAACTGGTGATATATAGAAGTAGTTCTCACAGTTAACTACGAGGAGAGACACGTCACGAATGTCATAGAAGTACTGACCAACAGTTTCGGTGTTGAAGTAGTGAGAGAACTCAATACACTCATTTTCTGGTGTAGCCGCCATGAGTGAAATGTCACCCCTGTGTTCACACTCAACCAAGGCTACTCTCTTATCCTTATCACAAATGACATCGAATGATGACAGTTCAGGGAACTCCAAAGTTTGGATAATCTCAAACTCTCTTCCCCATTCTTTCTCCTTTTTCATACTCATGTTTGTGCATGCAGAATATGATGGTTGATACAACTTATCTTCCTTGTCTTCCTTTCCTTCTTTTCCTTTACACTTACTTTTATATTGATACTCATCCTCATCTTTCATACACACAGACTTCTTCTTCTTGCAAGCCTCTTTTTCTTTCTCCTTCTCCTTATATGAACCACAGTCAGCCATGTATGCCTTTGGATATACACAGGCTGAAGCCATGGGCATAACCTTTGCTAGTTTGGGATCATCACACTTCTTAGCACAGGGTGGAACAATCTTCTTGTTGCACGAAGGCATAACTTTGAGTTCCTTTTTACCACATGATTGGTTTGAAGATAGAGATGATAGTGAAGGGAATGACGATGTTGAGGGAAATGAAGGAGCAAATGAAGAGGCAAATGAAGGAGGAAATGCAGGAGGCGAAGACATGTCATCAACATCTATTTCTACTTCTAACCTATCAATTGGCAGTTTAGATTTACCATAAGCTGCCTTCTTATTAGAACATGCTGATTTATATTGTGTTGGTAAAGAGGGGAATGGAAAAGAGGGAACAGACATTTCCTTATCGTCATCATCAGACATCTCCTCAGTCTCAATAACCAGTACTTTCTCAACAAAAACTGGGGAGGCGCGGGCATCAACAATGGGTGGCTGTGACATATCGTACTTGCTAACCTTCCTGCTGCTAGTGATACCACCACTACCACCAATTATGTTCATGCCGTTTACTTTGGTTGCACTAGGTGCATTGTTATAGCCAGTGTTTATACCGCTTGCCCTCCTAACATTAATTCCATTAACAGCTGCATTTGTGGTAGCATTTGAACCACCAAAAGAGGCAGACGAACGAGAGTAAGATGCTGTCGGTCTAGAGCTGGATGAGGAGGAACTGGTGGTAGTGGGATAAGACCTGGTTGAAGAACCAAAAGTGACACCGCTTGAACTTCCGTTGTTTAACTCATCCAATACCGGTGTGTTATCCATAACGGGCAGAGAATTAAGGAAAGTGGCTTGCCAAGGTTTAGGAAAATCTTCTGACATGATATTTTTGTTATCGTAAAAAAATTGTTTTAAAAATATCGAAACTAAAACTAATAATATTAATTATAATTATACTACAACTCAATAATGGAACAATAAAAAATATAACTTTCAACAAACTTGTATTTTTTAATTATAACGTAGATTATTATTTACGACCCAATCCACTAGGGT
>Ga0302300_1000906_pt1 | contig 18258 bp, 15 predicted proteins | sample III_Palsa_E1_1_FD_198756 | JGI IMG/M metagenome (GOLD analysis project Ga0302300, IMG submission 198756) | Peat permafrost microbial communities from Stordalen Mire near Abisko, Sweden - III_Palsa_E1_1 | ecosystem: Environmental > Terrestrial > Soil > Palsa > Peat permafrost | place: Sweden... | reverse complement strand
ACTTTTTGACCGCTAAGTACGCTGCCAAAGTCAAAACTTGCATTTACAAAAGGTGAACTTAATGCACCTGCCGAACCTTTAAGTATACCCCATTTTAAATAAACTTTCCAGTCGCTAACCGGCGTTGCGGCCAGTAATGAATCGGCAACCTTAAAAAATGCCGGTTCGCCTACCAGTACCGAGTCCTGGCCGGGGGCTTTCATTTCGGGCATTAAAGCTACCCAGTTTAAGTGAGGGGTAATTTTGCTGAAATCGGCTTCCGAAAATTTGTTGTAAGTGATAAAAGGGTCGCGCAGCACTACACGGCTTAATTCCGCTTTTGCCAGCACTTTTTCAATGCCGAAAATAGTGGCGGCATTTTTTGCAGCATCATCGGCACTTGCACCTGTTAAAGTAAACAGGGTAATGATGTAATTTTTATAAGCTTCCTGTATTTTAAGGGTACGCGGATCGTTTTTTAAGTAATAATCACGATCGGGCAAACTGATGCCGCCCTGCCCGAAACCTGCAATGTTTACGTTGGGGTGCTTGTCGTCCTGCGAAACACCAAACCTGAATAAAGGGCTTCCTTCGGCATGTGTACGCTCAAACACCATTTCCTGAACAACACCATTTAAATCGCTAACGTTATCAATGCGTTGTAAATCGGGCTTAATAGGGGTGTAGCCTAAATTTTCAATGGTAAGGCTATCCATACCACTGGCGTATAAATCGCCCACGCGCTGCTCAAGGCTGCCGGCGGGCTCGCCAGATTTTTCGCTAACCTCTTTTAAAAGAGTTAGCAGGCGGTCGGTATTGTTTTGGATAAGCATATTAAAACTGCCCCAGCGGGTTTCCTTAGCCGGAATAGGGTTGTTTTTTATCCATGTGCCGTTGGCATAATCAAAAAAATCATCGCCGGGTTTAACGGACAGATCCATATTTGCAGGATCGATAAATTTTTGTGGTGTGGCCGACGTGTGTGGTTTTGGTTTTTTACTGCCGTTGGCAGCAAAGACAGTGCCCGTAAGGCATAGCATCCCGGCTAGCACCAGGTTAAAGTTCTTTATTTTCATAATGTGGTCAAATTAAAGGTTTAAAGTTAAGAAATTTGATTGAAAGTTGATGGTTGACGGTGTATTGTTAATAGAAATTTTACAAACATAAATTTTTACGGTAATTGAGTTAATGATTGATGCATATAATGGATAATATTTAAAAGCTGTTTAATGGATAAGAGTTGATTGTTGGAATTATTATTAATCATTTGATATACGTTGGTAATGTGTTGGGCGTTGCCTGCGGCCCGGGCTGTACGCTCATACTGCACAGGCCTTAGTCACAGGCCGGTATCCGCTACCATCCCTAACACAGGGTTGTGGGTTAGGATGGGCGGATTACCTGGCGTCATTTTTACCCCCTCCTTCTTCCTGCGGTCGACACCTTCCCCTAAATTTAGGGGGAGGCCGGGTGGGGGTAAAATAGACGATAGATAATGATCGCGTTCCGTTTACTCACCCCGACTTCGCTGCGCTGGTCGACCCTCTCTTCGCCTGCGGCGGAAAGCGGGTGGGGAAGTTTTAAGTTTTTCCATGAACTATCAACCATGAACCATGAACTATCGCTATGAACCATCAACCCAAAACCTTATTTTTGCAAACTATGAGTATTCCTAAAACATATCAGCCCGCAGCAGCAGAAGAGAAATGGTACAGCTATTGGTTACAGCACGGTTTTTTCAAATCGGTGCCCGACGAGCGCGAGCCTTATACTATTGTGATGCCGCCGCCAAACGTTACCGGCGTGCTGCACATGGGCCATATGCTTAACAATACCATACAGGATGTGCTGATACGCCGCGCGCGCATGCAGGGCAAAAATGCCTGCTGGGTACCGGGGACCGATCATGCCAGTATTGCCACCGAGGCAAAAGTAGTTGCCATGCTTAAAGAGCGCGGTATTACAAAAAAAGACCTTACACGGGCAGAATACATGGCATATGCCTGGGAGTGGAAAGAGAAATATGGCGGTATTATCCTGGAGCAGCTTAAAAAATTAGGTGCATCGTGCGATTGGGACCGCACGCGTTTTACAATGGAGCCCGATCTTTCGGAGGCTGTATTTGATACATTTATCCACCTGTATGAAAAAGGGCTTATTTACCGCGGCGTTCGCATGGTAAACTGGGATCCTATGGGTAAAACAGGTTTGTCGGACGAGGAAGTAATCAGGAAAGAGGTTAACCAGAAATTATATTATATACGCTACGCGGTGGAGTCCGGAAGTCCGAAAGACGGAAAGACCGAAAGCAAAAATACTTCCGGACTTCCGGACTTTCCGACTTCCGGACTTTCCGACTTCCTCATCATTGCTACCACCCGCCCCGAAACTATCATGGCTGATGCTGCTATATGTATTAACCCTAATGATGAACGGTATTTTCATTTGCATGGTAAAAAAGCGTTTATCCCTTTAATTAATCGGGAAATACCAATTATACTGGATGAGTATGTGACCATGGATTTTGGTACCGGCTGTTTAAAGGTTACGCCTGCGCATGATTTAAATGATTATGAGCTGGGCATAAAACACAACCTGCCGGTTATTGACATTTTAAATGATGATGGTACGCTGAACGAAAAGGCGCAAATACTGGTTGGCGAAGACAGGTTTGCCGCGCGCAAAAAAATCGCGGTAATGCTGGAAGAAGCCGGTGCGCTGGAAAAGGTAGAGGAATATAAATCGCAGGTTGGTTTTTCGGAACGCACCAATGCCGTTATTGAGCCAAAACTGAGCATGCAATGGTTCTGCAAAATGGATGAGTTGGCAAAACCTGCACTTGATTATGTATTAAATGGTGATATAAAGTTTATCCCCGAAAAATTTATCAATACCTACCGGTATTGGATGGAAAATATAAAAGATTGGTGTATCAGCAGGCAGTTATGGTGGGGGCAGCAAATACCGGCCTGGTATTTACCAAGCGGGCAATTTGTTATAGCCAAAACAAGAGAAGAAGCATTTGAAGAAGCAAAAAAGCTTTCAACCTTCAACCCGCAACTTACAACTGATGATTTAATACAGGACGAGGATGTGCTGGATACCTGGTTTTCATCATGGTTGTGGCCTATATCTGTTTTTGACGGGCTTAAGGACCCGGGTAATGCTGACATAAGCTATTATTACCCAACCAATGACTTGGTTACCGCGCCCGAAATACTGTTTTTATGGGTAGCGAGGATGATCATGGCAGGACATGAGTTCAGGGGCGAAGTGCCTTTTAAAAATGTTTATTTAACGGGGATCGTTAGGGATAAGCTGGGCAGGAAGATGTCGAAATCGTTAGGCAACTCGCCCGACCCGCTTGAACTAATTGAGAAGTTTGGCGCTGATGGCGTTAGGGTGGGGATGCTGCGCAGTTCTCCAGCAGGAAACGACCTGCAGTTTGATGAAAGTCATTGTGAATGGGGGCGTAATTTTGCCAACAAAATATGGAATGCCTTTAAGCTAGTTAAGGGGTGGACAATTGATAATAGTCTTATAAATTCAAACCTGGTTGCCATCGATTGGTTCGATAGTCGTTTTAATGAGGCTATAATAGATATAGAAGATGATTTTTCTAAATATAGAATATCTGAAGCATTAATGGCTACTTTCAAGTTGGTAAAGGATGACCTTTGTGATTGGTATTTAGAGATGATAAAACCGGCATATTTGCAGCCAATTGATAGTGAAACTTATCAAAAAACTATTGCTTTTTTCGAAAATATCCTCAAAATACTGCATCCTTTTATGCCTTTTATCACCGAAGAGCTATGGCATGACGAGCTTTTTGGCGAACGGGCAACAACAGATTGCTGCATTGTGGCACAATTGCCTAAAAATGGGGAAATAGATACCCGTTTATTAGGAGAGATCGAGAACGTAAAACAGGTAATTACCCAAATACGTAACATTCGTAATACAAAGCAAATATCGCCGAAGGAAACATTGGAACTATCGGTAAAATATTCCTCAACTGTGGATTATAAAAAATACGAGTCGGTAATTTTAAAACTGGGCAATATCAGCACCTTGGATTTTGTAAATGATAAGGTAGCGGGTGCAGCCAGCTTTATGGTGCATACCGATGAGTTTTATATCCCCCTAAATGAAAACCTGGATGCTGCTGCCGAAGCTGAAAAGCTAAATAAGGAGAAAGAATACCTGGAAGGCTTTTTGAAATCGGTTAACGCTAAACTTAATAATGAACGGTTTATGGCAAATGCCAAGCCCGAAATCATTGAAGTTGAGTTAAAGAAAAAGGCCGACGCCTTAGCTAAGCTCAAAGTGTTGGAAGAAAACTTGTCGTCTTTGGCTGGTTAATTGCATCATTATTCTGTCAGGTTGTGGGATTTTTTTGTAAACATAAAATGTTTATCAAAAAACTGACTATTTTTAGCAGCCCCAATGCCTAACACTTAATGCAATACAGTTGAATGAGTCAGAATAAGTTTTTAAACGTTTCAATCCACAATATACTTACGGACGACCAGTCGTACATCGACCAGGCGCGCATCCGTTTGCTTTATTATGGTTTAGGCGTTGTGTTTGTTGGCCTTGCAGCCGTATTTGGCAATTTATATTACCAGCAATATGTACCTATACTTACTACCATCTGCGAAGTTTTACTGGTAATTACCGTTGTGCTGTTCAAAGTGCTTACCTACAACGGCAACTGGAAGCTTATATCGCACATGCTGCTGGTAATGGCCACGGTAATAAACCTGGGCGATGTTTTTTTTATACTGCAAAATGTAAATATCGTTACCATACAAATGGTAATATTGGTTATAATTTTTAGCTTTTACATGCTGGGGCAAACGTATGGTTTGTTCTATTCTATACTCAATTTACTGCCGGTACTGCTGTTTTTGGTCATACAATATGATGGTGCCTATTTTATATTGATGAAGCCGGAGCAACTGGACCAATCAACCATCATCATCGCTATATTTGCCAACTTCATTTTGCTGATTTTTATCCACAGCCATTTCTATTCGGCGTTTTATAAAAATATTGTAGAGCTTAAAAAAACCAGCGAAGAACAGGCACTGCTAAACGAAAAGTTTGAAATAGCTATTGAAAAAGCCGAAAAATCATCCCAGGCCAAATCGGAGTTCCTGTCTACCATGTCGCACGAGATACGTACACCTTTAAACGCTGTTATTGGTATGAGTAACCTGCTGTTGATGAGTAATCCAAGGCACGATCAAAAAGAAAACATCGAGATATTAAAGTTCTCGGGTGCTAACCTATTGGCAATTGTAAACGATGTGCTTGATTTTAGCAAAATTGAATCAGGCAAGGTGGTTTTTGAAAATATCAGCTTCAATTTGATCGACCTGATGCAAAGCATTTATGGCGGACAAAAGCTAAAAGCCGAAGAAAAAGGCTTATTATTTAAACTGGATATTGACAGTACATTAAACAATAAAGTACTGTTTGGTGACCCGACACGCATCACCCAGATTATTTTTAACCTGGTAAGCAATGCCATAAAATTTACCAAAGAAGGGAATATTTGGGTAAGGGTAACCTGCGTGGAAGACCGCCATAACATGATTACGGTGAACTTCTCGGTTAAAGATACGGGTATAGGTATCGAAAGCGATAAAATTGAAACCATATTTGAACCCTTTGCGCAGGAATCTATCACCACAACGCGCCAGTACGGGGGCACAGGTTTAGGTTTGGCTATTATAAAACGCCTGCTTGAGCTGCAAGGCTTAAAAATGAATGTAAGCAGCCAACTTGGCCAGGGTTCGGAGTTTTCGTTTAATATGGAATTCCCGGTATCAACCGAAGTGCTTGAACGCAGGGTTGAAAAGCAGCCTCAGCAACCTGCAAGCGCTAATAACATTGCCATACAAAACAATGAAGTGATAAGCCTTAGCCACATACGTGTACTAATTGCCGAGGATAATATGGTAAATGTGATGCTGATGAAGAAGCTTTTCTCCAAATGGAACCTGGTACCCACCATTGCCGAAAATGGCGCCCGCGCGGTTGAGCTGATGCAATACGGCAATTTTGATATCATTTTAATGGACCTGCAAATGCCGGTACTAAACGGTTTTGACGCAGCCATGGAGATAAGAAAACTGCCCGATCCTAAAAAAGCGAATATCCCTATCATCGCCTTAACCGCATCTGCTTTATTTGATATACGCGAACGTGTATTTAACGCGGGTATGAACGACTATGTATCAAAGCCGTTTAAACCCGAAGAACTGCTGGAAAAAATCCAAAGCCTTACTTTAGCTGTTTAAATAGCTAAGCTGCCGTAATCAGGCAAATCTTCAATAAATTTATACTGCTGGTTTTCAAGGTCGATATGGCAATAATAATGTTTTAGGCCATTGGTTACCGCCAGTAATTCTATTTTATGCGTCATGTTGTAACGGGCTATCTGGTCAAAAACCTTTTGATTAATAGCAACCGATGGAGCCTTACATTCAACCATTAAAATCTTTTTTCCGGCAGTGTTAAACACTACAATGTCCGATCGTTTGGCCATGCCGTTATATTTTAGGCCGCCCTCAAGCTTTATAAGCGTTTTTGGGTAATGTTTTTGGTTAATGAGGTATTGTACAAAGTGTTGCCGTACCCATTCTTCGGGCGTAATTACAATATGTTTTTTTCGTATCTCGTCAAACAAAGTTAACTGGCCGCCCCGGTCGTTTATTTTAAAAGGATAGGGTGGGAGATGGAGCGGTTGTAACATTTTGTAAATTCAAAATTCAAAAGTAAAAAATCAAAAAACTATTTTTTATTCTAATTACTCACAATCGCCCTTTTTGAATTTTGAATTTTTATTTTTGAATTCACATGACAGCTGCCGATATATTAAAAGATCTTAAAAACCGTAAATACAAACCTGTATACCTGCTGCACGGCGAGGAGGCCTATTACATAGACCTGGTGAGCAATTATGTGGAGCATCAACTATTATCAGAAGCCGAAAAAGGCTTTAACCAAACGGTACTTTACGGTAAGGATACCGAATTGATGACGGTGCTTAATGCCGCCAAACGCTACCCCATGATGGCGGACTACCAGGTGGTATTGGTGAAAGAGGCACAGGAAATGAAATGGGGTAAGGATGATGACGATAAAAAAAGCATTAATCCGCTGCTTAATTACCTCGAAAATCCATTACCCAGCACCATACTTGTTTTTTGCTATAAGTACGGCAAGTTTGATAAGCGTAAAAAAACCTATAAGGCCATCGAAAAAAACGGGCTTGTGTTCGAGTCGGCAACGATATATGATAGCAAGGTGGCCGCCTGGGTGGAATCTTATATAACTGAAAAGGGCTATCGCATAAACCAGCAGGCATCGGCAATGCTGGCCGAGTATTTAGGTAACGACTTGTCAAAAATTGCCAATGAGCTGGAAAAGCTGATGCTGAACGTGCAGCCGGGCCAGGAAATTACTTTAGAAAGCATCCACAATAATATCGGCATCAGTAAGGAATATAATGTATTCGAGCTGCAAACCGCTTTGGGTAAAAAGGACGCCTTTAAGGTAAACCAGATTATCAATTATTTTGAGGCCAATCCCAAGGCGAATCCTTTGGTGCTGGTTTTGGGTAACCTGAATAACTTTTTCAGCAAGGTGCTGGCTTATCATTATGTGCGCGATAAATCGCCCCAAAACCTTGCCCGCGAATTAAGTGTAAATCCTTACTTTTTAAAAGATTATGATTTGGCTGCCCGCAGCTACAATTTAAGCAAAACGGTAAATATCATAAGCTACCTGCGCGAGTACGACCTCAAAAGCAAAGGCGTTGATTCGACCGGCGGAGATGGCGGTTTGATGAAGGAGTTGATGTTTAAGATATTGCATTGAGGATCAACCTCCAAAAACCTTATTATAAATAATTGCAGCTATCGAAAATATCACCAGCAGGAAAAACCACGAAGTGCGTTTTATTTTGGTGTCAATTAATTTTGAAGTTTGTATTTGATATAAACTTAATACCATTATTATAATTGTTGCAATGCCACATATGCCTACAATTATTTTATTATTGCTTATGTACACAGCAGCAAATACGGCAAGTACTAATACCATATAAGCCAAAGGGTATTTTTGTATAGGATTTTTAATTTGAAGTTGGGTAATTGGTATTATAGTTTGCAATGTGCCTTTCACGTCGTTATAATTTTCAATTAATGCCGAAATGGCAATACGGTCTTTAGTGCTTTTTATCAGTAAATCCCCGTTTTTATCTTCAGTAATTTGAATAATATCACTAAAAAGCATAATAATTACAGGCAGGCCAATTTGCTGGCGAGATAAAAAGCCATCTGCAATTTTTAATACGTAACTATCGTACAATTCCTTTTGTCGCTTAATGGATTTTCGGATAGCATAAATCATTATTATAGCGATAAAAGATATATAAATCACCCCGAAAATTGGATCAATAGGCTGGCTGTTTTCTGTAAAATAAAAAATGGCTAAGCCAAATAACGAAGCGCCGATGATTAAGGGTACCGACTTACTAAGAATACGTTTTCGTAATATAATGAAGCCAGCAGGTGTATTTTGATATTGAGGCATTAAGGAATAGGGTTTATTTAGATATGGTAGTATTATAATATGATTGGGTTCAAATCAAATATAGTGTTTCATTTGATTTATTTCCAAATAGTGTAATGTATCCAAATTAATGCCTTATCAGCATATCAGAAAATTGAAATACCCTGTCCAACACAACTACCGCTATTCCCACTGCAATTACCAGTGAAAGTTCAACAGTCAGTTTTTTAACAACAGCTTTATCCTTAATAGTTCGCCAAACAATAGGTAGATTAATGAGTGCACTGGCAAGCGATGAAATTATTGCCACGCTGCCGGCCAGAGAAGCGGTTAAGCGGCCATGCATAGCCATAGTAGCGGCTGCCGCGGTAGTGCTGGCACTGCTCACCAAACCTCCAAAAACACCCGTAGCCAATATGCCATAACTACCAAAAGCCCGAGTAAGCAAGGTGCCGCCAACCTGTATTACCACAAATATGAACCCGAATTTTAAAACCTTTGGAAGTGAAATAGGCGAATCAAGCTTTAAATTTCCACCGTCAATATCAAGCTTGCTTTCCAGTACTTTGTCGCGCACAACAAAAAAAGCAGCTACTATGCACATGGCCAAAAGCGGCATTAATGTGGCGGTAATAGAAGCAGGTACAAATAGCGTGGCGATGACCAAATTGCGGGCAAACATGGCAATAGTAGTGAGCAGGCATAAGGTTGTCATTTTTGAGGTTAAGCCCGATGCCTGTACCCTTGTGCTAACTTCGGCAACGGTAGCGCTACTGTTTACCAGCCCGCCAAAAATGGCGCCCATGTACAAGCCGCTGGTACTGAATATACGCAGGCATACATAGTTTACAAACCCGATACCGGCAATGGCGATGATGCTTATCCAGGCATCGCTGGGGTTAAATAACTGCCAGGGGTCTATGTATCTGTCGGGCAATATTGGGTAAATTACAAAGCCTATCAACCCAAGTAAAATTGCACTCCTGATTTCGGAGGGTAATAGGCCGCCTGCAAAGCGGTTTAGTTCAGTTTTCCAGGCCAGTAGCATGGTCATTACAATTGCGCCTGCAACGGGGGTGAAAATATGCCCCAACCCAACCAATACACCCAATAAATAATTTACAATTAACGCAGCTGAGGTGGTAATTTCTACGGTTTCGTCAGTCATCAAACTGCGGGCATTAATGCCTATAACCAGCAGAAATACACCAATTAGGGAAACAATAATCATTTCCTGCCCCAAAATGGACGAAAGCATGCCCAGCAAGGCCACAATAGCAAATGTGCGTATGCCGGCTTCCTTGTGCGACCACTTGCGCTCCATCCCAACCAGCATACCAATACCAATAGAAACTGCCATTTTTAATGCGATAGGTTCGGCCGGGAAATGTAAAAAGCTGTTATTCATTTTGGGTTGTGATGTTCCAGGTGTAAAAAACTCAACTACAGGTTTAATAAGAACGCCGATATAGTAGCGATGTTTTGTGAAAGGTTCTAAAATCAGGTTGGCAGCTTTGTTTCAAACAATATATGCCTGATTTTCAACTTTAAAATATCACACCTTTTTGCCACCTTTACAGCTATAAATACTCATCACACATGAACTATTGGCTTGTAAAAAGTGAACCTGTAAAATATAGCTGGCAAAAATTTAGCCAGGATGGCCGCACCTTTTGGGATGGCGTGCGCAATTACCAGGCGCGCAATAATTTAAAGGAAATGAAGATTGGCGATTTGGTGCTGTTTTACCACAGTAATGAGGGCAAAGAAGTAGTGGGTATAGCCAAAGTAGCCAAAGAATTTTACCAGGACCCCACCACAGATGATGCCAACTGGGTAGTAGTCGACTTGGAACCTGTTGAAACCCTCAAAACCCCCGTAACGCTTGAGCAAATTAAAACTGATAACCAATTAAAAGATGTTGGCTTAGTACGCCAGGGCCGCCTGTCGGTCATGGGCCTTAAGCGCGAGGAATTTGACCGCATAATTGAACTAGGAAGCTGATTTCTGCCTTTGTTTTATTTGTATGTAAATATGTCATTACATATTGCTAAAACAATTAACTTGTGCATTATCTTTATTGGCGTTAACCAATTAAATCTATCGTCATGAAATTAAAGGTAATCAGCATTTTGATGCTTTGCCCGGCTCTTTTACTGCTGGGTTTTAACAAAGGGGTTTCACCCCGCAAGCCATCGGCGCAAAAACATATAGCCACAAACCCTTTTTTCGGTAAAGTTTATAAGGATACCAACGTAACGCGTTTTTTTAACCGCAGCCAGGGATGGATAGCCAGCGATGGCGCTTTAACTGTGCCGCTAACAGACGGCGGCTCATTATGGTTAATGGGCGATAGCCATTTCAGTGATTTCGACCCCAATACCGGTACGGTTCCTTGCTTGTTCCAGGTACGTAACTGTGTTTTGCTACAGCCTCATAACGATTGGAACTGGATGCATACCAGTACTTTTATTGGCAACGGCCCGGGCATAAGAAGCTACTTTAAACTAAACCCAAGCGATACTTACTTTAGCTGGCCGGGTGCGGGCGTACAAATTGCCGATACCATTTATGTTTTTTGCAGCAACCTTAAAAAAAGGGATAATACCACCTTTGGCTGGGGCAGCGGCGGTACGGATATGTGGGCTAAAATAATATATCCCGAAATGCGGATGGCAGCTTACTCGCCTTTACAGGATTTTAACAATATCGCTTTTGGTTTCAGCATGGTAAAAAACCAGCACGAGGGTTATGTATATGTGTTTGGCTGTAAACTAAGTGGCGTAAAGGGCAAACTATACGTTGCACGCTTCCCGATAAAAAACCCGAACGAGAAATGGGCCTTTTGGGATGGCAGCACCTGGAATAAAGATATCAGCAAAATAACATCTATTGGCGAAGCGCCATCAAACTCGGTAAACATCTGTAAAATAAAAAATAAGTACCTGCTGTTTACCTCGCAGTTTAGCGTAGGTTGCGACCAGGGTAAGGATATTTATGTGGCAGAAGCCAATTCGCCCACCGGGCCTTTTTCGTCGCAACGAGTAATTTATACTATCCCCGATAATAAAAACGGCCATTCGCCATTCTTTTACGGCGTTTTCGCCCACTCGGAAGATGTTAACAGCAAGGATGAATTATTGGTTACTTATGATATCAATGGTTACGGCAAATGCGCCACAGATTGTATAAACGGCAGGTCTGATCCTAATGTTTATCGTCCGCGTGGAATAAGGGTTCCCCTAAAATTAATAGACCCTGCATTATAGTTTATAAAATTGCTAATTTTAACGCCAATGGGTAATAGTAGGTGCGTTAATACGCGATTTTTTATAGCTATAGTTATAACAGGCTTAATTTTCTTTAGTCCGGGTAAGGTACATGCGCAGTCGCCGTTTGCGGGGCTCGAAAATTTATTTACAATGCCCGCCAATTACATCGTCCATTATACAAAAACGGCACCCGTAATTGATGGCGATATTAATGATGATGTTTGGAAGCAGGCAGCGTGGACAAATGATTTCCAGGATATTGAGGGGAATAGCAAGCCGCGCCCTTCTTTAAAAACCAAAACAAAAATGCTTTGGGATGATAGCTGCATTTATATTGCCGCGCAGATAGAAGAACCGCAGGTTTGGGCCTACCTCCAAAAACACGATGAAATTATTTACCACGATAATGATTTCGAGGTTTTTATCAGTCCACGCAATTCAACGCAGCAGTATTATGAGCTGGAATTTAATGCCCTGAACACCGTGCTCGATTTGTTTATGGATAAACCCTACCGCGATGGCGGCAATCCCGTGATAAATTGGGATGCCAAAGGTTTGCGCTCGGCAGTTAAAATACAGGGCACACTCAATAACCCGGATGATACCGACAAAGGCTGGACGGTAGAAATAGCTATCCCCATAAAAGCCATAAGTACAAGTAATAAAATGCGCGCGCCGCAAGAGGGAACTTTGTGGCGTATCAATTTTTCGCGGGTGGAGTGGGATACAAAAGTGGTTGGTAGTAAATATGTTAAACTAACCGATACTAACGGCTATACCAGGCCCGAGCATAACTGGGTATGGTCGGCGCAGGGCGTAATAGATATGCATTTCCCCGAACGTTGGGGGTATTTGCAGTTTACCAAAAAAGATGATCCCAATGTCACGTTTACCATGCCTTACGCCGAGCAGCAAAAGCAATATTTATGGCTAATATATTACCGCGAGCAAATGTGGTACCGCAAAAATGGTGAATATGCGCTAACTTTAAAAGACTTAGGGATAAGCGATAGCGTTGCAATAGATAATAAAAACAACGCCCTAAAGCTGGAAGCTACTGCGCACCAGTTTATGGGTTTTATTACTGATGCCCAGGATAAAATAACCCATACCATAAATAACGAAGGTTTGGTACGCGATTTAAATCACAGGGAACATGAATAAAAGAAAATTTATACGCTAAGCATTTTAAAGGACGAAGTGCTACAACCATGCTATTGACTTACGAAGTTTCCAAAACTTCGAAAGTCTATTAACAAGCGAATTTCTGTATTCTATCTATCTAAAACTTCCCGTAAAACTTGCTGATATCAAAATATACCACCATTTCTTTTCCATCGGGAGTAATAAAATAAAGTATATCGTAAGGCTTTTTATCATTATAGGCTAATACCTGCTTATTATTTTTACTGCCCGGGTAATTGGTTCTTATCCATGCATACTCATCATGTATGCCATCTCTTTCCCCGGTTTCATTTATTATAATGGCTTTTTCAAACGATGAACCATCTGCTACAATATTGCTACTTACAATATTCTTCTTACTTGCACAGGATGTTAGAATTGAAATAATAAGAATAGTTTGAAGAAATTTTCTCATGAATTTTAGGTTTAGATAAAAATAAGCAATAAAATACTTATTATCCAAGCCCAGGCCAGTTTAGATAAATACAGATAATTACTGCTGCGCCGCAAAAAACAACGCCTTCAACTCCGTAGCATCATCAGGCTTCATTTTACCGCCGAGGATTAAACGCAACTGGCGACGGCGCAAAGCACCATCGTATAAAGTAATTTCTTCTTTGGTTTCGGGTATCAGTTCCGGTATGGGTATGGTACGGCCTTCTTCGTCCAGGGCTACAAAAGTATAATAGGCCTCGTTGCTTTTTACACGCGTGCCCGATGGTATATTCTCTGCCCAAACATCCAAACGTATTTCAACTGAAGTATTAAACGCACGGGTAACCTTGGCCTCAATGCTGATTACATCGCCCAGTTTTATAGGGTGTTTAAAAGATACATTATCAACCGAGGCCGTTACCACAATACGGTTGCAATGCTTTTGTCCCGATATAGCCGCCGCAATGTCCATCCAGTGCAATAAACGCCCGCCCATCAGGTTATTAAGGGTGTTGGTATCATTAGGCAATACCAGTTCATTCATTATGGTGTACGAGTCTTTAGGGCTTTTAGCTTTCATTACGGAATTCATTTACCCGTAAATATACGTTTATTTCGGATTTCAGAATTGGTATTTAGGAGTTATGACTATATACTGAGATGGCCCTGATCTCTGTATTATTCCGGAGCATTAGCCCCCTCCACAAAGTACATTCCTAAAGCACCTTTATTTTTCGCGGTTATCTCGCCGCGATAGGTGAAGCTGAACTGGTCTTTTGTCAGCTCATAGGTTTTTTCCGAAACATTTATTTTACCGGGGATGGAATTTTGTTCCATACGGGCTGCGGTGTTTACCGTATCGCCCCAAATGTCATAAGCAAATTTCTTAACACCAACTATCCCCGCAACAACATTCCCCGAATGCAGGCCTATCCTTATGTCAAATGCCTTATCGCCTACCACTTCTTTACGTTCACGCACAAATTCCCTTATTTCAATGGCCGCTTTTATACAGTTAGCCGCATGGTTTGCATCGGCATTGGGCAAACCCGCCACTGCTAAGTAAGCGTCGCCAACCGTTTTTATTTTTTCAATATTATGAGTAGCCATAATACCATCAAAGGCTTTAAAACAATGGTGCAGTTCATCCACCAGTTGCTGTGGCGTAAGTAGTTCGCTGGTAAGGGTAAAATTCACAAAGTCGGTAAATAGTACAGTTACCTCATCAAACAGGCGGGCATTGGCGCTCCCTTTTTCTTTTAATTCCTCCGCAACATCGGCAGGTAAAATGTTAAGCAACAAGTCTTCCGAGCGCTTCTTTTCTTTGGCAATAGTTTCATTGTCCCGTCTTTTTTGCCGGTATGCGTATCCCGCGCCTACGGCAACAAACATAAGCAGGCCCGCGCCGGCCATTGCAGCATAAGCCATACTTTTCTGCCGTTTCAGCTCAACCGCTGCCAGCGCATCCTTTTTCTCCTGGTTTGCCTTTGTAATTACTGCACGGCGTTGCTGCAGGGCATCGGCAGCAGCCTGCCGTTGCTTAAAATTACTTTCTATTTGCTGGCGTTTCAGTTGCTCTTCAAAAAGTAATTGCTGGCGCTCCTTTTCAGTTTTGGCCAGCGCCTGCTTCTTTTGGTATTCATAGGTAAGCGCGTTAAGCTGCATCTGCTTTTGTAGCTCTAATTGTTTTTTCTGGCTGAAAGCTTTAATCGAATCCTGCTGCCTGCCGTACTGGTATGATAATTCCCTTTTGGTTATCTCCCTTGTTTTTTCCTGGTTAAACATACTGTCTTTATAAACAGTGTGCTGCTTAAAAGCGCTCAGTGCTTTATCATAATCACCGGCATAGGCGTAAGCGTCAGACAGCACACTCGAAAAATAATTAAGTGCCTGCAGGTTATTTGTTTCCAGGCTTACGTTAAGGGCCGTATCCAGGTAGGCTATGCCTTTATTTAACAGTTCTTTTTTGCTGGTACCGGCGGGTATTTTATATGCCGAGTCCTGTGCCATATCAAAATAATTTTCGCCTAGGTTTCCGGATATATTCCCGGTGCTGTGTTTATCGCCAAACTGCTTGCTTAGCGCTAAACCTTTCATATAATATTTATAGGCTTCGGTATAGTTTTTCAGCATCCCGTAAATAGCACCTATATTGCCTATCAGTGGGATGATATTGCTATTTTCTCCGCTTTGTTCGGAATATTTTGCGGCCTGTACAAAATATTCCAGCCCCTTATTATAGTCGCCCTCGTTCGCATATGTATCTCCTATATTAGTAGTGGCCTCTATCATACCTTCCATGTTATTATCTGCCTTAAATAGCTTAAGCGCTTTGGATAGGTATTCACGCGCATCAGGATAACGGCCAAGCATCACATAAATATCGCCGATGTTGTTGATTACCCCGTTGTATGTTTTCTGGTCTTTGTCATCTTCGGAGGCTTTTAAAGCCATTTGGTCATATTCTAATGCCGATGGGTAATTTGCAATAACCTCGTAGTTTAAGCCTATAGCCGAATACACATATTCCATGTGCGGGTATGCCGTTTTTTTTGCCAGTTCAATGGCTTGCTTACCGTATTTTACCCCGTCGGCTGCCTTGTATACCTGGCAGGCATTGCTTAAAATTACCAGTGTGTTAACTTTGTTTGTGTCATCTTTTTCCTGTGCAACCACATTAAGCAACGAATCTACAGTTGCCTTAGCATGCCGTTGGGCGAAAAGGCGGTGTGGTAAGAAAAAAAATAGCGATAATAAGCTTAAGGTTATAAGTTTGCTTTTCATTAAAAAACAGCAGAATAATTTAATTGTGAAAGATAAATTACTGAAATATAGCAAAATATAGCCGGAAGTTGTGTGAAAATATTTTTTTGAATATTTAAAGCGCTGGCTATTACCTTGATATTCAAAAGTGATAGCCTAAAAGCAAGCGGATTTCTTTGAAAAGCATGATGCCATTATTTATATCTTGTAAATTCCTGAAATCCGTTAAATCCTGGTTCCCCCTATTGCGTTTTCGACGAGTTAACCATCAAATACCCCACTAACTCCTCCCAACGGGCGGTAGGCGGATGGTAATAAACCAAAATTTGGTATTTGTTCTCCGTTTCAAAATAATTGCCTTCTAAAAAGGTATTATCGGGCTTTTTGGTGGCGTTATCTACCCAAACATATTGATAATCATACACGCCCTGCTTTAAAAACAGGTGGGTATAAAACTTGCCGCGGGCATCGTAATCCATTTTGCTATGCTCATCCAGCTTAAAATCATTAAACCGGCCTACGATATAAACTGAGCCGTCCGCGTCGGTTTTCCCGCAATCCAAACTAAAATATAAGTGCGTATAATCCGCATCGGTGGTGGGGTTGGTGCCATCCTGGTTAAGTACATAGTAATTGCCATCATTATCATACAAAAAAGTGTAATTGGGCTGGTTACGGCTTTTGTCGGTTAGTAACAGTACCGAAATGGAGGTATCACGAATAATCTTCACCACACGGTCCGAATTTAGCTTCAGCGTGCGGGTATCAAAATGCCTGAATTCGTTGCCGGCGCCAAAATCATTAGTGCTTAAATCGCCGTAAATCAGTTGGTTGCCGCGCAGGTATTGTACCTGGGTGGTAAATTGCCCCGTTTCATCGCGGCCATTTTGCATAATCCAGGTACGGATGTCCGAATTAGGGTTTTGAACCTTCAACGCTCCATAATTTACCTGGAAGTTTATTTTCTGATTGCTTTTCCGTAAATCCAAATCGCTTGAGGGCTGTATATCCGCGCTGACGGTAACCTTACTATCCAGTACATAAAAACGGCGGGTTAATACCTTTTTGCTTGTATCGTCATCCTCGTAAACCTTCAAAACATAATTGCCCGATATTTTGGGTTTGATATTATCATTGGGGAATTTGATTTGGTAATGCGTATACTTTTGCAGCGTGGCCGATGAATAGCTGTAATCAGTAATCTGATCTTCAGTAAAGCCCTGCAGGTATTCGGTTGAGTTTAAGTTTGATGAGTTCCAGTCGCCATCACATTGCTCAATGGTGTAGTAATAATTGCGGCTGCCGCCGCGCAAATCATCAAATTCAAGCTCCAACTGCTCGCCCGAGTTTAATTTGATAAGCGGGAATGATGGATTTTTTTTAGCGTTATAAAACTCAACGCTTTTTATAGCATCGTTGTAAACATTGTTATCATAAGGTGCCTGGGCAAAGCCTTTTGTCGAAATAAACAACAGCAATAATAATTTCCAATATCTTTTCATAATCCGGTTGGCGAAATATAAAAGTAGGAAATTATAATGATGGCCGAATGTAAAAATCAGGTGGTAATTAAAACCAAAAAGCAAGGCCTTGTGCGATTCCCGCCTTGGGGCGGGGAAGGGTGGGGTTTATCGAACTATGTTAAACCCCTACGCCTCTATTTCTAAAATCTGTTCAGCTAAAGCCTCCCAACGTGCCTGCACCTCTTTCAGTTCCAGCTTTTTAGCCTGGTAACGCGCGCTTACTTCGTTTGCTTTATTGGCATCGGTATATAACTTATCATCTGCCAGGTTAGCTTCCAAATTCTTTACCTCAGTTTCAAGCTCAGCGATCTGGTCTTCCATTTTTGAAAGGTCCTGGTTCAGTTTTTTTAACTGCTGAAATTTATTATCGTTTTGGGGCTGCGATTGTTTTGCCGGCGCCTGCTCTTTCTTTTCTTCCTTTTTCTCGACTTTAGGCGTTGGATTTAGCCTTTGTTCAATTTTACGTTTAGCCAGCCACTCATCATACTCCGCATAAGTACCGGGATAAACCT
>Ga0302300_1000905_pt1 | contig 18267 bp, 19 predicted proteins | sample III_Palsa_E1_1_FD_198756 | JGI IMG/M metagenome (GOLD analysis project Ga0302300, IMG submission 198756) | Peat permafrost microbial communities from Stordalen Mire near Abisko, Sweden - III_Palsa_E1_1 | ecosystem: Environmental > Terrestrial > Soil > Palsa > Peat permafrost | place: Sweden... | reverse complement strand
TGTCGTAGCGCGCGACGCTTTCGGCGCACGGTTTCTCTTGGTTCGACCAAGATTCGTCTAAATGTATTCTCGGCTGGCCGGTATCATACTCCACGGCTCCCTCAACACAATGGGCGAGGACTTGGGACGCTCTCTATTTTCAGTACGGAAGGAGCGCCAAAATACCGAAACAATTTGAGACTTAATGCGTATAGTAGGTGCGGGTGATCGGCCGAGGCTGCTTGGCAGCCCGCCAGGTGGCGGCATGATTCCGCGAAAGGTGTGTCCATGAACAAAAAACTTAGTTTTGTATTTGCTGCTCTGCTGTTGGTTCCCGTTGCTCTGTTTGGGCAGGAGAAGGCACCGGCACCGGCTCCGGCGCCGGCGCAGTCTACTCCGCCGGCGAACCCGATTACCGCGAGCGAGAGAGGTTTTTACGGGTTTGTGAGCGGAGCGGTGGTCGGTGCCGCGCAGAAGATGCCGGAAGAAAACTACTCCTTCAAACCGACACCGGAGGTTCGCAGCTTTGGCCAGCTCGTTGGCCATGTGGCCGACGCTTCGTACGCGTTCTGCTCGCAAGCCATCGGCGCAGCCAACCCAGTAACGGGCATCGAAAAAACGAAGACGTCAAAGGCCGACCTGGTGGCGGCGCTCCAGGGCGGAGTGGCGTACTGCAACAAGGCATTCGACAGCATGACCGATGCAAAAGGCAGTGAGATCGTTAAATTATTCAACTTCAACATAGCGAAGCTGACTGTGCTCTCGATCAACACGGCGCACACGGATGAGCACTATGGAAATATGGTCACCTATTTGCGACTCAAGGGGATCGTGCCGCCCACAAGCGAAAACCAGCCCGCACCGCCGCCGGCACCGGCACCGAAGTAAGAGACTGGAACACCTGACCCAGCGAACCGCCATGTCCCGTTAAACACGTTTGCCGGACATGGCGAATTCGCTCAAAAGCGCGCGTCGGCTCTCGCGCCGACGAGTAGCCCATTCAGCCAGAACACCGCGAGAGGATTCCGACAAAATCAGTTGCACACGATCCGGTTACTGGATGATGATGCCCATCCATCGTGACTACCTCGACGAGGTCATCACTGCATAAGGGCGTCCCTGGCGCTCTCATGGTCGTTGTCGTCCTGCTCGCGATTTCCGCATTTATTAATTATGTGGACCGCGGCAATCTCTCCATTGCTGCTCCCATGCTGAAAGACGAGCTTGGCATTTCCGCAGCAAAACTTGGAGTGCTACTCTCTGCGTTTTTCTGGACCTACGCGTGTTCGCAGCTCTTCTCCGGATGGCTGGTGGATCGTTTTAACGTCAACTGGGTATTCGCCGCTGGATTCATTCTGTGGTCCGCAGCCACCGCCATGACCGGCATCGTGCAAGCGTTCTCGGCGCTGTTAGTATTGCGATTGCTCCTCGGCATGAGCGAATCTGTCGCTTATCCCTCCTACTCGAAGATCATTGCTCTGAACTTCTCGGAAGAGCATCGAGGATTCGCCAACTCGATGATCTCTGCGGGACTTGTGTTGGGACCCGGATTTGGGATGTTTTTTGGCGGCTTGCTGATGGCTCGATTCGGCTGGCGGCCATTCTTCATCGTTTTAGGGCTTGCGAGCATGCTTTGGATTATCCCGTGGTGGATGTGGATGCCGAAGAAGCATCAAGCCACCCTCACAGATTCCATCGGCGCACCCAGTGTGTTCGAGTTTCTGCGATTGCGCTCGGCTTGGGGAACTTGCGCGGCACTATTCTGCGGAAACTATGTGAGCTATTTCCTAATTACCTGGCTCCCCTACTATCTCGTGCGCGAGCGGCACTTCTCCATGGACAATATGGCCAAGCTCGGTGGTACCGCCTACTTCCTGGGGGCGTGTTTCTCGATGTTCTCCGGCTGGCTTTCCGATCGATGGATAGCAACGGGCGCGACTCCATCATTGGTTCGCAAAACATTTACCGGCGGGGGTCTGGCACTGTCCGGAATTTTTATCGGGCTCGCGGCAGTCAGCGGGACGAATTATTGCGCTGTCGCGCTGATATTGGGTGTCATCTTTTATGGTGTTTCTGCCTCCAATATCTGGGCCATTACTCAAACCCTGGCGGGACCGAAAGCTGCGGGGCGCTGGACCGGCTTCCAGAACTTCATCGGTAATCTGGCGGGTGTCGTGGCCCCGGCGCTTACCGGATTTGTTCTGGAGCGAACAGGGCAATTCTATTGGGCGTTCGAAATCACGACCGGCGTTGCATTGGTTGGTATGGCATCGTGGGTTTTTCTGATCGGACCCGTCGAGCCGGTGATCTGGGATAGGAAACTGCGTGCTGCCGCAGTTCCTCCTGGTCCCTGACGCGTGCTCTCAAGCGCAGTTCAGCCACTCAAGTCCTGGTCAACTCGCTAAATTGCCTGATTAGCGCTGCCAGCTCAACCGGACGAGTGGAGCACCGGTGAAGCACTTGTCCGATATAGCCCATGTTGGAACAACCGGCCCGGAGCCGCCTTTGCTGCTTGCGCTTTCATTCTGCCGCGCTGTTTACAAGCTGGCTTTTCGTAAGGGACGAATAGGGGATGCTACGAGGAATAACGAGGTAAAACCGTTTGCTGTGTGTTAGCCGCAAAGCCGTTCTGAGCCGACCCACAGTTGAGCCAGGTCTCTGAGGTTGTGTTTGTATGTACGCGTTACCAAGTATTGCTTGCCGCCTTTTACACGCAGCCTGTACTCCCCGGTCGGTAAAGGCTGGATCTCCTCCACGGCCGAAATATTCACGAGCACCGAGCGGTGGATGCGAATAAAACCGTAGGGTTTGAGCTTCTCCGCCATGGACGAGAGGGAAGCGTGCACCAAATGGGGATTCGTTCGGGGCCGCAACGAAACGTAATTGCCTTCGGCTTGCACCGCCAGGATGTCGGCTAAATCCAAGAGTAGGATGCTACCGTTGGCCTTAAATGCGATTCGTGGCATACGCTAGAGGGACAGATCCGATCCTTTTTTCCGTTCCATCAATCTCTTGTCCGTTCCGGTCCTGACCTGCAAGTTTCCAATGTGCGAACTTGCCGAGCTTACGTACCGCCCGGTATGTACCGGTGTCCAACCCATTCGTTAGAAACGATGCTATCGGACTCGCTTGCCGTTGCCCGGCTGGCGCAGAGACCTCAGCCAGCCCACGATATTTTTGATCCCGGCCTTTATTACTTTCGGATCCTGAGCATTCTTTGCCAGCGAACCGTAGCCTTCCACCATCGCAATCAATAAGGCGGCGGCGTCGGTTGGTTCCACGTCTCGGCGGACGCTTCCGTGGAGCTGGCCCTGTCGCAAAACGGAGGCAGCGGCCTCGCGCCAGGCATCGAAGATGGCCTCCAGCCGCTTCCGGAATCCCGCGTCAAGAGGAGACATTTCCTGCGCCAGATTGTTCAGTTCGCAGCCACCGCACACATTCTCCGGCCGAACCGGTATATCTCGAACGATGCCGATCAGGGCGTCGATAGGATCTTTGACGCTCCGTAAAGGCTGAACCCACGTGCGGCGGACGTTGCGGGAGATGACCTCTTCGACCACGGCATATCCCAAGGCTTCCTTGTTCTCGAAGTGGTGGTACAGCGCTCCCTTGGTGACACCGGCAGAGGACAGGATGGTGTCCAGGCTCGCGCTCTGGAATCCCGTTCTGTAGATCTCGCGGGATGCTGCTCGCAGCAAACGCTCCCGCGTGCGCTCGGGATCACGCAGGCTAATCGCTCGACGTTTCGGATGTTTGCGTGCCGCCAACATACCAACCAGTATGTATGGTAACTAGAATTATCTGAAAGTCAATCACAATGGTATGAAAAGTGGGAGAAACGTCGCTCCAGCCGTTTTGCGACCGTCCCAGGATTTTGTTAGTCCGCCACTCGTTTGCGAACTCTGAACTGTCGGGCCTGTTATGTCACGTAATCGTTGTGAACGTGGAATACGGCATGCTCCCCAGTTCTCGGCCAGCCATCTCAGCACGGAAAACTTTGCTCGGACCAAAAGGAGAAGTTATGAGCGCACTAAGAAGGTTGCGGAATTTCTGGATGCCGTGGGTTGCGGTAATCGTTCTGGGTTGTTTCAGTAATGCGGTCGCTCAAACGAGCTACAAAATTACCGATTTGGGCACTAACAAAAGCACAGACAACTACAGCATGGCCATGGGCCTCAATAATGAGGGCTGGACGGAGAACATGGATGGGTTCGTGAACCCTCCCGAGAATAGTGTGTTTACGACGGTTGCGAGCGGCCGTGCGGTGATCAGCATCTACGGATTCAACATAGATTTGGGCACGCTTGGAAAACCCGGCGCCAACAGTTGGATTAACTGGGGCGGGATCAACGACCTCGGGGAAGCCGTTGGTCAGTCCGAAACAGCGGAACTAGATCCGAACGGCGAAGACCTTTGCGGCTTCGGCACACACCTTACGTGCGTTCCGTTTCTTTGGCGAGCGGGCCACATGAGCGCGCTCCCGACGCTCGGCGGAAATAATGGGCAGGCCAGCGCCATCAATAACCGCGGAGAAGTCGCCGGATATGCCGAAGACGGTGCCGTGGACTCCACATGCCCAGCCGGCACAACCAACAATCGGATTGACTTGGCGGCGTTGTGGGTAAACGGCAAAGCCGAAGCTCTTCCTCTGGTGGGTAGCGATGTAGATGCTGTCGCGTGGGGGATTAACGATCTAGGCCAAGCGGTAGGCTACTCGGGAAACTGCACGACAGCCATCCACGCCGTAATGTGGAAAGACCACACTGCCTTCGTGCTTCAGGATCTCGGAGGTACAGGTTCCAATTTCGGCTACGTCATTAACAACCGCGGCCAAATCGCCGGGCAAGTGGGCACTGCTGACGGCACAACCTTCTATGCCGCGGTTTGGCAGAACGGCGCGTACGGCGCAGTCACAAGCATCGGCGTTCTGCCGGGAGATTTTGCCGCCTTTGCCACCGGCATCAACAACCGGGGCCAAGTGGTGGGAAACACCTTTGACTCCAATTTCAACTGGTCCCACGGCTTCATCTGGCAGGATGGTGTGCTGACCGACCTTAACACGCTAATTCCCGCGGATTCCAACCTCTTCATAATCTCGGCTAGCAATATCAATGAGGCTGGACAAATCTCGGGTATGGGAACGGTGATGAGCGGGCCGCATGCGGGCGACATCCACGCCTATCTTTTGACCCCCACACACGAACGCATAGGCGCATCGATGGCAGATTTCGCGCTTACACACCCGCATTCGGTTTTGCACGCGAATGCTTGCAACCACTCTTTGCAGAGATTCAGACTCGGCCGATAGCGATAAAGGGTGTTTTCGGCGCTTGCGCAGCATGCATTCCAGCCGCATGCTGCGCGAAGGCGCAAGGCCGCAGATTGTGCGGGACAACATGGGTCACGTCGAATATCGGCGTGACCCAGATTTTTTTACGGCAAGAGCTGATGGGAAGAGCGAGTGGATGCGCTTGCCGCCATGCACTGGATGGTGTTGCACCGACCGGTTGAACCCGCAAGAACTTACAGGCGTTGCTAATTTTTTCGCGGCTGGACCCGGGCTGTTGAGGGCGGAACATGGCCCTTCAGCCGCATGTAAACGGCGAGGTTGCCGTAATGTTCGTTATTGTGGGTGATGTTGTACATCAGCACGGCTCCCCGGACCGTATTGGTCGACCCCGCGCCACCAATATTCGCAATCTTCGCCGGCTGAATGAAGTTAGCGTCGGTGGTCGCTGCGTACACCCGGTCGCAATAGACGAGCGAATCGTTCAACGCCTTGACGAGTGCCGCCTTGTCAGTGATCTCCTCGTAGTCAGCGGTAGCCGGCGACTTTTCGCCCGCAGCTTGCGAACAGAAGAAGAAGTTCGCATCGACCACGTGACCGATAATCTGACCGAAGGTGCGGACCTGCGGCGTCGGTCGAAAGGCGTATTCATCGGCAGGCATGTTCTCTGCCGCTTCCGCTAGATTTCGGCGAATCATCGCGTGCATCGCCTTGGCACTGCCCGCCAGCGAGGGCGACAACTCATCGGGATAGCCGGCGTCCGTCGTTTGAGCGGAGGCCGCCGGCAAAATCACAGACGCAAAGACAAAAGCCAACATAAGCACACGCAGCATCGGGTCGTCTCCCTTCACAGTGTGAATCGTTTTGGCCGCGCGAATCACTTATAAAACGCGACAACAGAGTCTTGTCAAGTGATACTTCCGCAGTAGGAACGGCAAACAGAGAAAGGCAAGGAGCGCTGACAGACAGTCGCACGACTATTGCGGGAGACCCGTTTTATAGAGAATGGCTTTGTGGCGCGGGTCAGGGCTGTAGGGGTCGTATACTGGAGCGCCTTTACATCGATAACTGCTCGCTGTTAACAGCGGAAATTATTTCGTGAGCTTGCCTTTTTCATTCTGAGCTGCAAGCCCATATCGTATTGCCGCTTCAAGCGTATCGATGTTCGTATCCTTTAGAGCTTTAAACCGAATGCAATATCCGGTCACGCTCGCCTTGCCTAGTTTTTTTCCATACGTTTTGGCTAAGTACTTCTTATCTTTGAGACCAAGAATATAGACAGAGATTCCGGTTTTGTTTCCGCTCACACCAATTTGAAAAAACTCTCTACTTTTTCCACCGGCATATTTTATTGTGTGAAATCCATATCCAATCGTAGGGTTGGAAACAGTATGATTTGTGCTGTCTTTACCATCGAAGAACCATAATTTGCATTCTGGTGACACTTGAAGTGTGAGCCGATGCAACTCTCGCATGTCACTGCGTTTTGGCTCCGCTTGGCTGGCAATATATTTCTTGATTTGTTCTTGTACGTTCATATGTTCTGCGATTAACGCGCAAACCGGACAAGTGAAGTGCTACGAAAAGGCTTGTCCGGTGCGGCGTCTCCGCCGAAGAGTGGCGGACGCTTGGCCGTCTCTAGGCCGCTGGCTTGGCCCCCTCAACGCTTTTTGCCGCTTTTTTGATCACATTGATCACGACTTCCGGCTGCGCCAACATCACCACGTGGCTGCTCTCGGCCTCGGTCGTGGCGGCGCCCATGCGTTTGGCAAAAAAGCGCTCCAGGTCAGGCGGTACGGTGTGGTCGTTTTTGGCGACGATGTACCAGTTCGGCTTCGACTTCCAGGCGGTTCCGCCGGCTTTTGCGTCAAACAAGTCGGGTTTCGGAACGCCCTGCGTGGCCCAAACGAGCTTCTGCTCCTTCTCCGAAAGGTCTCCGCAGAAATACTTCGTGCCCTCCGGACGCAGCCAGATACGTCCGTCTACGACTTCTATTTGGGAGAAGACGTCGGTCTTCGGGAAGTTGTTCAGTTGCGTCTGGGACGTCTCATCGGCGTCGGGAGCAAGTGCAGCGATGTAGACCAGGCCGGCAACGCGTTCGTCGGTTCCGGCGCCGGTGATGACGGTTCCGCCGTAGGAGTGGCCAACAAGAATAACGGGGCTGCTGACGCGACCTATCGCTGCTTTCGCTAAGGCAACGTCCTCTGCCGTGGAGTTGAGGCCGTACTGCGCTGCAATACACTCATATCCCTCTGCCTGAAGCGGACCGATCACCTTGCTAAAACACGAGCCGTCGGCCCAGAGGCCATGGCAGAAGACGATGCCAGGTTTGGTGCCTTTCATTTTGCTCTGCTGTTGGTATGGTTGCGGTGAACTGATTTCGTTTATCAGTCGGCCGCTGTGTGCGATCACACCGGCGGCCACCGTGCCGCCAGTGGTCACAAGAAACTCGCGGCGATTCGGCTGCGGTGATTTTGAGGAGCGATTGTGATCTTCCATTGTGGTTCACCTCACTTGAGAGTTGAAGCGACGCGCTGTTCAGCGCCCGAAAGGATATCACTTTCCGTGCGAACGGTGTTCTACAACCAAGGTCCCGCCAGAATGCGCTAAAACTGGTGAAAACAGCCGTTATCGCTGGCTAAACCCCAAGTGCCTGATTAACGCCCTAACCGGACATGTGAAGTTTCATTTCAGATGTTCCATAATCCGATTACCGAGAGCTTTTTAGCTTGTGTTTGAGGGTAATAGCAGCCTTAAGGACGCCGAACCAGAAGAGCCAGATTCCAAGAAAAGCCGCGACATAGAAGGCGGTAACTGAATCCGTCATCTGACCAGCCCAAACACCAAGAATGTCGCCAGGCATTCCGACCATTAGCCCAAAGATTCCGGGAGTAGAGTGAGATCCCTTGGTAACCTCTATAATGCTCATTGCGCCCGCCCATGCGCTCGCGGCTACAAGAGCGCACAACATGGGTGCCGTGTTATTAGGTTTGGTTTCGCCGCTTCTGAGTTCCATGAGGCGTCCCTGCAAGAGGCGTTGAGCCTTGAACGGCGAGAGTCTACCCCAGCCTCGTGAATCGGCTCAGTGCCTGATTAACGCGCAAACGGACGAGTGGAGAAATGGTACGGCACTTGTCCGGTAATCCGACTAATCAGGAGTTGGCCGCCGGTGCTGAGCAGTTTCTCCAGGATGTTCTGTAAGGCGCGATGGTTTTGGCGATCACGGTCCGGTCACTTCGCGGACGTAATCGGCGCCCGCGCAGCACGTCCGGGGAATACGCCTTCTACGAGCTTGCCGTCCCTTACGATCGCCGTCCCATTCACAAGGACGAATTGTATGCCCTCTGAATATTGTAGCGGCTTTTCATAAGTCGCCTTATCAATGACCTTGTCGGGATCGAATACCGTGAGGTCCGCATCGGCGCCGATTCGAATGCGGCCCTTGTCGCGAAACATCGGTGCATGCTCCTCAAGCCGCTGCGCTGGCATGAGCGTCATCTTCCGCAGCGCGGTCATTAGATCCAAAGCCTTTTCCTCTCTCACGTAGTGGCCCAGCACGCGAGAAAACGTGCCCTGTCCCCGAGGATGAATATTGGGCCCAGTAGCTTCTGGTCCGTCACTCGCAATCATCACGATCGGATTGGCCACGGCCGCTCGCGCTGCGTCATCCGGAATCTCAAAAATGACTACATTCCCACCCTCCTTGCGGTACCTCGCAAAGGTATCTGCCGTTAATCGTTCCCCCGTCGCGCTCCACTCCAGATCCTTGTAGGTTATTCCCATTCTCTCTTGCCAACCGTCATCGAAAACTGCCGACTCCAGTGCGGTGCTGGCCGCGGTGTACGGATAGCATTCGGTCGTAACGTCCAATCCTCGTTTCTGCGCATCCGCCACCATCTCAATCAACTGGGGCGTGTACTTTAAGCCCATGCTGCTGATGTGCACGACATGCAGCGGCGCGCCTGTCACCGCGGCGTCCGCAATGACTTCCTGAATTCCCACCAGGCCCGTCTCCGGTTCCTTCAATCCGGAGTAACGTAGATGAACATGAACTGACGCCTTGTATTTCGCCGCCAGGCGGAACATGTCTAGGATTTCCCAGCGGGTCGCCGCTGGTGTGTACGCGATTCCCATTCCAAGGGCCAAAGCGCCACGTTGCAAGCCCGCCTCTATTCTTCGCTCTATGTCCAGGAGTTCTTCGGATGTTGCTTCTCGGTGCGCTGCGTCGCCACGAGGCAGAAAGCTTCCGGGATCGTGCATTACTTTCATCCGCACCGGAATATGGCCAATGCTCACACCGAAATTAATCAGCGCTTTCCCCTGCCGTTCAGCGTACCAGCGGTCAACATCGTCCGTGCCGACTTCAAGCTCGAGCGATGTCGTGACACCGTCACGGGCTTGATACCTATATTTTTCCGGTGTCTGCCCATGTTCGTGCAAATCGATGAAACCCGGTGCGACGACAAGACCCGTGGCGTCGAAGTTGGTCTTACCGGTGAGTGGCGCTGCGGAAATGGCTCGGATCTTCCCTGCGATGATCCCGATATTGCGGATTGCGTTAAGGCCTGATTCAGGGTCCATCACTCGCCCGTTTGCAATCACGGCATCATAGGTGTCTTGCGCACGCAGCGGGACAAACAGCAATGCCGACCAAATGAGAAAGACCCCAACCAGGAAAGCCGCCTTGAAATGAGGAGGGAGTTTCATTGGTATCTGCCTGAATCGATTGCGACGATACGGTAGCGGCACACGACCTTGCCGAGGAGCGAATCAGTAGCCACCATTGGCCGGACATCTTAGATGGTGTCTCAAATCAAGTCAACGAGGCGCAACCGCCTTTCAACTCCTGATTAACGCGCAAGCCGGACAAGTGGAATCCCGGGCAAAACCACTTCTCCAGCTATGCGACTACACAGGAGCTAGCGACCAGATTGAAAAACGGGCGGGACGTTGGGGAATCTTCGACCGAGCGCCAACCCTCACTAATGATAATCTTTCTCGTGTCCGCGTAGCGATTTCGGGTTGTAGCGCTCCATCTCCACGCGTTCTTCCATCGGTGCGCAGTGATCCGCGAAGTGCGCCATCGCTACTTGTATCCGGAAGTAATCCTCAAGTCCTGCTAAACGCGGTTACCGGAGAAGTCGAACTGTATGGTATAGGGTATCGCTACAGCACATCTTCGATGGAGGGACAAGAGGTGGACTGGAAACGGTTGATTGAGTTTACGCTGCTGGGTAACGGTGATTTGGAACAATACGCCATCCTGCTGGTACGCGTTTCGATCGGGCTGTTCTTCGCCATCTCCGGGGGGAACAAATTGTTTTCTGCTGGCGGCATAAAACCTGTTTACGACACGCTCGTGAAAGCCAAAGTACCGTTTCCGCGTCAGACGGCTTATTTCGTGGCGGGTGTCGAGTTCGTTTGCGGATCCTTGCTGACTGTGGGGTTTCTTTCGAGCCCGGCTTGCGTGGCTTTATTGATCGATATGGTTGTCGCCGTCCTGACCAACACGCTTGCCACCGTGCCTAAAGGACTTTCGTCTCTTAACTGGCTCGACGATGTCCTCTATCTTCCGGAAGTCCTGTACGTGCTCTTCTTTATCTGGCTGATCTTCTCCGGTCCGGGAAAGTTCAGTGTCGATTACTGGCTCGCCGGCAAGTTTCTGAGCTGATCGCGCGACTAATCAAGAGTTAACCTGTCCGCTCTCCCTGTGGCATCCACTGAGGCGTCGAAGATCAAAGAAGAGGCCCTCCCCCCGGTGCGAAAAGCCGATGAAAGATACCCTTCTTTTTCGACTCTGGGTTCGACGGGACGGTTGCCGTAACGGGTCCCGCAGGGGCGGCCGGTTTGCCCCCGAGGCTGCTCACATAGGAAACCAGAGCTTCCATATCGACAGCGTTCGCACTCACCGGGGCCATGCCGGCGGCTTTCATCTCGGCCGTAGGCGTTTTCAGAATGGCTGTCAATTGAGTTGATGAATATTGGGTATGGGTCAGGGACGGCCCAGAACCGCCGCCTCCGGCCTCTCCGTGGCATCCAGCACAGCCTTGGGATTTAAAAACACTCTTCCCCTGGGTGGTCGCGTCGCTGGCGGAATTTCCAGTTGGCGCTTTCGATGGGGCGGCCGTCGCAGCAGAGGCGGCCGACGTTTTCCCGAGACCGTCCACATAGGAGACCAAAGCTTCCATATCGGCAGCGTTCACAGTGACTGGGACCATGCCGGCAGCTTTCATCGGGCCCGTGGGCGCTTTCAGAACGGCTGTCAATTTGGCTGGCGGGTATTGAGCGGAAGTGTGAGTCAACGCCGGCCCGGAACCGCCGGCTCCGGCTTCTCCGTGGCAGGCCGCACAATGCTGAGATTCAAAAATGCTCTTCCCGTGCGCGGCAGTTGCGTCGCTGGTCGAATTTCCGGCTGGCGCTTTCGATGTGGACGCTGTCGCGGCGGTTCCCGCAGTGGCTGGCGCAGGCGAAGTGGACGCAGCCGCGGGAGTTGTCGCTGCGGGGGCGGCCGATTTGCCCCCGAGGCCGTCCACATAGGAAACCAGAGCTTTCATATCGGCAGCGTTCACGCTCAGCGGGGTCATGCCGGCGGCTTTCATCTGGGCGGTGGGTGCCTTCAGGACAGCCGTCAGTTTCGCGGGCGGATACCGAGTGGAGGTATGAGTGAGCGCCGGCCCAGAAGCGCCGGCTCCGGCTTCTCCGTGGCAGGCAGCACAATGCTGAGATTCAAAAATACTCTTCCCGCGCGCGGCAGTTGCATCGCTGGCCGAATTTCCGGCTGGTGGCTTCGATGTTGCCGCTGTCGCAGCAGAGGGCGATGTGGAAGCCGGAGGTGTCGCTGCAGACGCGGCCTTCGGCGGTGCGGGTTTTGCACCTGGCTGCACTTTAGCGGGTGCAGGTGAGGACGATCCGGCGGCCTGAGGTGTCGCTGTAGAGGCAGCCGACGTTCCCCCGAGGCCGTCCACATAGGAAACCAGAGCTTCCATATCGGCAGCGTTCACGCTCAGCGGGGTCATGCCGGCGGCTTTCATCTGGGCGGTGGGCGCCTTCAGGACAGCCGTCAATTTCGCGGGCGGATACCGACTGGAGGTATGAGTCAGCGCTGGCCCGGAACCGCCGACTCCGGCGTCCCCGTGGCATGCAGCACAATGCTGAGATTCAAAAACGCTTTTCCCGCGGGCGGCGGTCGCATCGCTAGCAGAGTTTCCCGTCGGTGCTTTCGATGATCCGGATGCCGCAGCCGGTTCCGCTGGGGCAGGTGCGGCTCCGGCGTCGACCGGTGCCGGCGCAGCACCTTCCTTCCACATTTTCAGGTTAGCTACTTCGGAAGCATTGTGAATTGTGGAGTGGCAACCGCTCGAAATGCACGAAACCTGGTTTGACACGAGGGAGGCCATCGGCCCCATGTGGTTGAGATTCGCCTCAAAGTCGCGCGTACCGGCATGGCAGTGCAGGCACTGCGAGTTTTTGTACGTGCCGTCTAGATGGATTACCTTGGGGGGACTGCTCACATACTCCATGTAAACGTACCGCAGGCCCTTGAGCTTGTCCTTCAAAGGACCGTACATGGTGTAGTCCGTATGGCAGGTGTAGCAGGCCTGCTTCGGCTGGACGAGGTGGTTCTGAAAATGTTGCGCGGGGATGTAGCTCTTATCCAGCACGTACAGACTCTGTCCGTGGGTCTCCATGCTGTGGCACGAAATGCAGTATGCCGTCTGTTTGGAACGCTCCATGTGAAAGGACATGCCCGTGGCTATGCATAGCGTGGGAAGAACGCACAGGCCTATGAAGGCGAGAATCTTGCCCGTGGCTCCCGCAGTGAACGAGGGACGCACGAGAAACACCCCGGCCAGTATGATCGTCAGTACGACCAACGAGACGAGGACTCCGGTTAGTCCAAACACCAACTCTCCTTGCCATTCGGGGTGATGTCGATTAGTTCCTGATGTCTGTCCTCGCGCTTCATCCGCGGCTCGCGGCGGACGGGGAAACAGCGAAGACCAGCGAAATAAGATAGACCACGGTTCCCAGCCCTATCAAAACTACGCCGACGAACGCAAAGAGCAGGAACGAGAGTGGATCAAACCAGAGGAGGGTCACAATTTCCACGAGCAGCCCCAGAATAATCAGGGCGCTCGAAACTTGTAGAGACCGCTGGATTCCGATCGCACGAAGTTTCATTGGCGCAGCCTCCGCATTTTAGTGACTTACTCCAGACGACTTGTGAACTGCATGGCGTCCGCCGTTCGAAAAGCACGAAAGCTGATTCGCAACACACAGTTATTTTCACGAGGAACGAGATCGAAAACTGTCCCAAAGCGCACACTTTTGGAGAGCGGGGTTTTTCTGTATGAATTTCCCGACTTGGAAGGCTCCCTCGAAGGTGACGTAGTTCCTTGCCTGGACCACGGAAAGAAACCCACTTGTGCGGTAGTCCGACTAATCAGGAGTTGGGGCGGTTTGCCGGAACGTGAGCCTGAGTCCAACTGCCTGCGTATCGTTATCTGCGTGGCAGCGCCGCATTCGCGGACGAGGATCGGTGCAAGCGCTGCGCTCGTTCACGCAACGCTCGACGCCACTGCCTCTCGTTTTGCCGGCAGCAGCGCTAACAAGACGCCTCCGATCACAATGAAAACGATCACATCGCTAAAGTCCCTGTGGACGCCGTGAATCCGGGCTTGTACGGTTTGAATAGCCATCACCGTGCCATGGGCGATGTTCCACCAAGCTGCTAGAGCAATCATCGAGCGATGCTCGGATGGTCTCCTTGCGGCCATGAGTAGAAAGACCCCGACCGGAATAAAGAAGCTCAGAAACATCGGCTCGCACTCGTTCTTCTGCTCCAAAAGCCAGCTGGAATGCCGCAGATCCATATATAGAAAATAAATCAGGGACAGATTGACCAGCCCCACGATCACCAGGACGATCTGTGTTAGGCGTTCTTTTTTCACATTGACCTCCAGTTCTCCGTAGCGATTGCCACTATGCAATCCGCGGCGCTGGTGAGAGCGATTTCGCTCTCCAGGCTCACGCTGGCCTCCCCTGTCATCGGTACTACGAATGAGCCTTGAAGAAAGACTCACCCTTATGTACGGCGAAGAGACTGCAACTCAGTTGACCGGAAAGAAGCATCGCCTTTCACCGAATATCGAAGTCGCGGACGATCAGCCGAGTATCGACGGTGACGTGAGGTGAGATGGCGTGGAAGCCCCAGACGTGCACCCAGGCGTTGCCGGTGCGCAGTGTGAGAAACGATTTCATCAGGCCCGGAGGAAAGAAAAACAGGAACACGACGATCACCGACAGCGCGGAATGCGCCAGCGAGTCGTAGCGCGTCCAAGATTCGAAGACGTGCATAGCCGGATAACTCGCCGCACCCAGAAGAAACGCCGTGACCGGAGCGGTCAATTTCGCGTACCGCGGCATGAGAACGGAGTAAATGAAAATCATAACCGGCAGATCGGTGCCGAAGAGATGCAAAACAAACGACATTAACCCGCCGACGATTTGCTGGTGGTGCGTCAGCCTCAGAAAATTCCCGTTCAGCGTTAGGTCCATGAAGCACCCAATCGCCAGCACCACGGCGATTACGATCACATCGCTTTTCAAGTTGGACGACTTCAAATTCAATTGCTGATTGGAATATCCACGCATCCGAAACACGACATACGGGACGAGCGCGAGCAAAATCCCGTTGTATGCCGCCCAGGTGTACACCTCCGCGGGAGACTGCACGCGCGTCGCGCCCACCAGCGACCCGTTCAGATGCATGGCAATGCCTGCGCCAAAAAAATGCAGACCAATAAAGCGCCCCACCAGAAGCACCAAAGCGCCGTAGAGCCACAAAACAATTGTCTCGCGTAACGCGACACTGCGTTCGGGCGCGCGTGCTGCTAGATCCGGCAACTCACGCCGCCGCGTAATCAACGCAACGAGGCCGATTTCCAGCACCATAAAAATCAGCGCGATCGAACTCGAAATCACCATCGCCGCAGGCGCGCCCGGATGTGGCCCGATTGGTAGCGGCATCGTTCCGTGACAAAGCGGCAAGGCCGCCACGCTGATCAGTACCCAAAGAGCCAGGGCGACTTGAAAACTTCGCTGGCGAATCAGAAAACCCAGCCTGGAACCAAATGAGCTCATCCCACTAACTCCCATCGCGCATTCCGCTTCGCTGCCGCACGTTTCCCGGCTCGCCCATTCTATTCCAAGGCCGGGCTAAGAGTCAGTCTCGGTAGTTAGCTGCTCGTGTTTTTGGTGGACAGGGAAGTCAGCGGTCAGTTTTTACTTACGTTTTCCTCTCCTGTAACATCCCAGTCGTGAAGCCTTTGGAATTGCTCGGCCAGGCACTCTCTCGAGACGGCACCATCCTGAAGCTGATCCGCCGCAGCGATGAGTACATCATCCTCGCCAACGGCAAGAGCCTTATGTCGAGCCGCATGCACGGCTCGGAGGAGGCGCTCGCAACGTTTGCCTGCCGAAAGGCGATGACGCTGGAGCGGCCTAGCGTGTTGATAGGCGGACTCGGAATGGGTTTCACGCTGCGCGCCACGCTCGATCTGCTTCCGCCGGACGCGATGGTTGTCGTGGCTGAGCTGGTGCCCGCGGTAGTCGAGTGGAATCGTGGTCCGCTCGCATCGCTGGCCGGACAGCCGCTGGCGGATAAGCGCGTGCAGGTCGAGATCGATGACGTCGCTGTCACACTCGCCTCACGCCCGGGCCAGTTCGATGCCGTGCTTCTCGACGTGGACAATGGCCCGACCGCTTTTTCCGGCTCGAATAATGCCGGGCTCTATGATGACCGCGGCATCGCCTCCGCCTTCGCGGCTCTCAAGATGGGCGGGGTGCTGGCCGTTTGGTCCGCCCGGGAGGACCGCAAATTCGAGCAACGCTTGCGCCACGGTAGGTTCACCGTCGAGGTGCAGCAGGTGCGCGGCCGGCTGAAAAAGGGCGGTCCGCGCCACACGATCTTTCTAGGTCACAAATTGCCGGGAAGGTAAACGCGAAAAATAAATGGCGAGCCGCCGCGCGAATCGCAATCGGCGTTCACAGGTGAGACTTGTCCGCCGACGGGACGCTGGAGCCGGACAGCAGGGCGCTGTCGTTGTAGCCGGCCTTCACCATGATGTTGCTTTGTTCGCGGAGTTCGCCTAGGTAATCGCGCATGAGCGGCAGCGTTTTCTGCGCGTGGATCGTGTTGAAGATGTCGGCTTGCACTGCGTCCAGAGGCTGCAATCCCGCCTGGAAGTGATCTTCGACTTTCAGGAATTCGAATCCGGTGCGGGTCTGGATCACTTCGCTAATCTGGCCTTTGTTCATTTGGAAAACAACCGCTTCGATCTGTGGCGCGAGCTCTCCTTTTTTGAAGGTACCCAGAGCGCCGCCGTCTTTCGCCGTGCTGCCCTGGGAATAAAGCTGTGCGACGCGGTTGAAATCATCGCCGTTGAGGACGCTTGAGCGCAGGCCCTCCGCTTTGGCGCGCACGGCGGCAAATTCTTCCGGGCTTTTTCCTTCGGTGCTCAGCGAAATTTCCGACAGCGTTACGCGCTCGGGCAGCGTGAATTCCTGCGGGTGCGCTTCGTAATATTGCTTCACTTCGTCAGGGGAGATGTCCACGTGCGTGCCGACTTCGCGGCGCACGACTTCCTTCTGCAGCAGTCCGTTGCGGATGGTGGTCTTGTAACCTTCCCAAGTGAGGCCGGAAGCTTCGACGCCTTTTTGCAGATCGTCGAGCGTGGCCAGTCCGTTCTGCTTGCGCACTTCGTCCAGGCGCTTGGCCAAGTCCGCTTCGACGCTGATGCCCATGTCTTTGGCGCGTTGCACGATCAGCGACTGGTCAATCAGGCCGCGCAGCAAATCCTTCTGCTGCTCCTTGAACTGCGCGTCAATCTGATCTTGCGGGCAGCCTTGGCAATCATGCGCCGCTTCGTCGCGCAATTGCTGTTCAGCTTTCTGATAATCCGGGAGCGTGATGACGTCGTTGTTCACGCGCGCGACGATGTCAGCGTCCGCGGCAGGCTTGGCTTGCGCGCGCACGCTCGCGGGAAGCAGCGCCGCGAGCAACGCCAGCACCGCGAGGGTGAAGATCGAGGCGGATCCCAAGATTATGACCGATGCATGATTGCGATTTTTCATGGCGTGCGCGCCTTCGTTTTCGTCCCCTCACGATTGTAGCCGGAATTTGAGATTCGAAGCTAACGCGCTTACCGGGCAGTGAAGCTCCAGTACGACGCTTCTCCGGTAATCCAACTTATCAGGGGCTAGATCGCCTCTCCGCACTTTCTCAAAATGGATTATGAAATCGGAGCTATTGCTTTGTTGCCCCTAGATGTAAATTAGAATCCTAGTTCCATTTCGCGTAATAGATCTGAACCACGCTGGTGTCGCTCATCATGGCGAGTCGGCCATCCGAGGTGAGGGCAAAGAACCCCTCCAGGTTATCGGAACTCACGGTAAGGCCATCCAATGTGTTGGTTAGCTTCCACGATCCATCCGGAATTCCCAGTCGATAGAATCCAGGTTCTACGCCTGGAGCGGCAGTTGGCATCTGGACGTAAACAGATTTGCTATCATTCGACCATATACACCATCCCCAGACTCCGTCAAATTTCCTGATGTCCGTCCAGGTACCGGATTTCACCGTGTACAGCACTAGACGCGATGGATTCTGCGCCACGGCGATCATGTATTTCCCATCGGGCGACCACTCGCCGACATAATAGCCCTCCGAACCAGGCATGATGGATATCTTTCGGGTCGCAAGATCGAGGACCTTGATTGCTCGAGGCTGTCCGGGTTTTGGGTAGTCGTTGAACGTGATCGATTTTCCGTCGGGCGACCAGAACGGTGCGACTTCGTTATTGGGATTGGGAATCAGCTTTTCGGCGACACCTCCATCCGCGGATATCAGGTATAGCTGGCGCCAATCGGAAAATACGATCTGCTTGCTGTCCGGGGACCATTGCTCCATGGTGGCGTAGAAATCCGTCAGTTGGAGCTTC
>Ga0302300_1000903_pt1 | contig 18287 bp, 19 predicted proteins | sample III_Palsa_E1_1_FD_198756 | JGI IMG/M metagenome (GOLD analysis project Ga0302300, IMG submission 198756) | Peat permafrost microbial communities from Stordalen Mire near Abisko, Sweden - III_Palsa_E1_1 | ecosystem: Environmental > Terrestrial > Soil > Palsa > Peat permafrost | place: Sweden... | reverse complement strand
TGTTTTTTTGGCTGAGGGCTCTGCAGTAGTAGTAAAAAAAGGAATAACTATTTAAACGCCTGCTCTTTTTCCCAAAAAAACAAAGCCTGTTTTTCAGTCCTGCCAGCCAAACCTCAATTGATTCTCTATTTACGGCGCTTTGTCGATTTTTTAGAACAAAATAGAAATATTAAACTATGTTTATATCATCAAAATAATTTTTTAACAAATAATAGTAATGAGCGCTAGCGGAAGTTTGTCTGCCTTTGTAAACATGGTAATGCTTATTGACGACAATGAAACTGATAATTTTATACATTCCAGAATTATTGAGATTACGGCCTTTTCCGCTAAGGTTGAAGCAAAAGATAGCGCTATGAAGGGGCTGGATTTTTTGAAACAGAACCTGGCGACCCCCCAAAAACTTCCTGATATTATTTTTCTTGACCTTAACATGCCTACCATGAACGGGTACGATTTTTTGGAAGCGTTTACCAGATTTCCGGAGACTGTAAAAAAGAAATGCAAAATTTGTATCCTGTCAAGCTCTGACCATGAGGCAGATATTACCAGGGTTAAAAATAACCCCTTGGTAACACACTATTTCACAAAGCCATTATCTGCGCAAGGGCTGGAAGAACTAAAGGCTTTGTTGCGTTAATAAAACTACCGGGTATTTATTTATTAAGGTTTTATCTCAATAGGCGTACCGTCTTTAGCGCTAGCCCATAGTTCATCCATTTGCTCGTTAGTAATGGCAATGCAGCCGTCCGTCCAGTCCTGCCTGGCGTGGGCCTCCCCTATATAGCCCATACCGTTGGGTAGCCCGTGTATCATAATACTTCCACCCGGCGAAACACCCAAAGCCTTTGCCCTTTTTTTATCCTCTGCATTGGGGTACGATATATGGATGGATTTATAGTAATGACTCTGCGCATTGCGCCAGTCGAGCACGTAATTCCCTTCCGGCGTTCGTTCATCCCCCTCCTGTTGTTTATGCCCTACGGGATTATCACCTAAAGCGATCTTGTATATGCGTACCACTTCGCCATTTTTAATTAGCTGCATTTTACGCTCAGCTTTCAGCGCTACCACTTTATCAATTTTACCTAATGGCTTTTTGGGTTGTTCCTGCCCTGTGGTAGTTGTGTGCAGTAAAAATACCCCGCCAGCTACTACCAATATTATTAAGTAAATATATCTGATTTTCATAAACAGAAATAAGCTTCAACTAAGATATTAAAATAGTGATTAATAAGCAACTACAAAACCAACTGCATTAAATTTTGTGTCGATTCTGAAGTTGTATTTATTAACGTAAAAAACCGTTCAATAATATGCTGTTATGGCAGGATTTATGTAATACCTATAATGAACTAACTAAGCAGGTATATGAACACTACAGAAAATATTCCCGAAGAAAACCGAATAAAAGGCCACTTGTACGAACTATGGGTTGAAAATGGCATAAGCAGATGCAAATACTACCAAGGGCTTATTGTGGAGCGGCACATAGCCCAACAAATAGCAGAGGGGCGTTTAGCGCTTTCCCCGGGTATAAGCATGCCTTTACTTTTAGATGCCAGGCAGGGCGCGTATGTAATGCACTCTGCCCGAAAATATATGGCAAGCAACCAGGCATACAAACAGGTAAACGCCATGGCCATACTTATAGACCATCACGTAATGAAGGTGCTTTTTAATACATTATTAAGGTTAAAAACCTGCCAAACACCCGCCCGCATTTTTACCAACGAACAAAAAGCGCTGGAATGGCTGGAAGGTTTTAAAGGAAAAAAAGCCGAACGTTCAGGCAGGTACGCCTCATTACTAATGTTGTAAGTTTTAAAAACTTATTTTTGCAAAAAGGCCTTCTTAAGAATGGCGCTCTTTCTTTTTATGTTTTATGTTTTTGTTTACTTCATCTATAAGCGCAGAAAAATCGGATTGTTTAAGCCTGCCCGCCTGAAACCTTTGGGTTTTATAGTCGCCGGTGGTAACCACCAATGCGGTCTCCTGCTTGCGAAGGGTTTCGCTTCTAATGCCGGTAATATCGTTAATTGGTATTATTAGTTTACGCCAAAGCAGCCAATGGTTTTTTACTACCAAAAAATTGTCCGAAACCATAAAGTAATGCTGCTGCCAGCCAATGATGAAAAATATAATGGGCAGGAGAATTATGAATGCAATCTTAATACCGAAGTCCTGGCCATTAAAAACAAAAAAAGAAAAAATAAGAAATCCGATAAAAATGTATACGCTAAAGAAGCGGAAAGCGCTGCGCTTATAGTAAGTAAAGGTTTCCGTGGCAACGTCCCGGTCGGTAAATGTGTCCGGCTCAGTAGTAGTTAAAGCCAGTTTACCAAAGTTTCCATTATTTTTCAAAATAGTTTCCGCCTGCTTCATTAGCTGCCTTATCTGGCTGCCATTGCCATAAAAATCTACCCATATATAAATCTCTTCACCCGATTTTAAGGTAATAGTAACCGCCTCTTGCATAAACCTGGCAATTATAAACCGTATGGGCTGCTTACCTATAATACTTAGGCCGTTTACCTCGCCCCATAAAACAGTTTTTCTTCCTATTTCAATCCCTTCTGTTGTTATTCTTACTTTTTTGCTGTTTCTTATATAATATAAAATAGTATATCCGAAAAACAGGAAAATGAAAATGGGGAATAGTAGAATTCCAATAAAATCCTTTACAGGTTCTCCATTTATACTATTTTTTGATAATAATACCAGTATGCCCACTGCAAAAATCAGGAAAGGGGCAAGCAGCAGGTACACCATTAATAGTATGTAACTAAATTTGCTTTGCAGAATTACTGTTCGTGACATAATAAACAGTCTGGCAGTTTTTGTAAATATAAAAGCCTATTATCTGACTATCAAATACTAAGCTATTAATATCTTTAAAAATCTATAAATACCTACAATATGCCTTGTAATTATCCAAAACTTAACTGGCTCATATTCGTATAGATAAATCTATCGCCTACAATTGTGGCGCTGTTTTGGCTTAGTTTTATAGTTAGCAACAGTAATTTTATATGAAACCGCATAGTATTTTGGCAGCTTTACTGCTTTTGTTAGCAGCGCTAAGCGCAAACGCACAACAGAAAAAAGAAATTGCCCAATGGGAGGAGCCTCAACGCGTTTCTACTAACAGCATTCACAAAAACAGCGCCCATAAACTGGAAAAGCACGAGGGAAGAGTATATAGTAACAAAGAACCTCGCGTTGTAAATGGGGTAAAACTAAGCAAAAAAGAATGGAAGAAAAGAAATATGGAGCAGAACTTCGAGAGTAAACCATACCCAAAACCTCAGAAAGAGAAAAAAAATAAGACTAAGCCCAAAAGCGCAAAAAAATAAACTATTTATCAAATTTTTTATAAATTAAATAATAGTTATTTTATTACACCAGCTACCTGCTAAACCCACTGAAATTCAATTAATACGCTTTTTAAGATGGTTTTTAAGCCATTTTTAGCTTGCGTACTTACTTAGCATTTAATATCTTGCGCACATTATTTAACCTATTTTTAACTTATTCACAAACAAATTATTATGAAAAGATTTGCATTATTATTTCCTTTTATCCTTTTATTGCTTGCTGTAACAACTAACATTTCTTTAGCCCAGGCCACCGATCCTGCTTCTAAAACAACTGAAATAATGACTTTGATAAACAGCAAAGTAAAGCTTAGCGCACAACAACAAACTGATGTACAAAAAGTTGTTTCTGAGCTATCAACAAAATATGCCAGCAGTAATAAAAAAGCATCTTCAGGTTCGGGCCTTGAAGCCAAACTTGGGGCTGATGAGCAAAAGGCATTAAATAGCAAAGCCAATACTGATATTCCTAAATTGCTTGACAGCAATCAGAAAACACAATACACGGCTATACAAGATAAAGTAACCTCATTGTTTTCTCAGATAAAATAAACTTACCTACTATTAAAACATAAAAGAGCTGCTTTATAAGGCGGCTCTTTTTGTTTAAGGCCTTTTACAAATTATACCTTACCGCTTACATAACTTAGTTCTACTCTTAAGTAATTCTGTTACAATTTTGAAGATCTTCCAACAACTTGGCAAATAGCTTTGACATAATAGCTGTTGTACATAATTTGACTGCGCAAACTATAGGCTATTAATTATTGGAACTATGAAGGAGGAAGCAGTAAAGAAGGAATTTGAAGTTTACATGCTGAATGGCATTATATATGGCATTTATGGACAGAATGTAGTAATAGATCTGGAATTAATGCAAAGAATAATAAAAGCGCGATTAGAGTTATCTCAGGGAAAACGTTATCCATTATTTGCAGATGCGCGAGGCGTAAAATATTGGACGCTGGAAGCCCGCAAATATGCATCCTCCCCCGAAGGAAACAAGGATGATGCAGCTTATGCCATTCTTATAAATTCTAACATTATAAAAACCATCGTTAACTGGGCCATAAAATTTTACCCCACTAAAGGCGCGCCCCAACGGATATTTACCGACAAGGACAAAGCCCTGCAATGGCTGGAACAGTTTAAAAAGTAATTTTAACTCTGTATTTATGGAAGAGCAAAGCGACCAGATAAAAGAAAAGGGATATACTATTTATAAAGACAATGGTATTATTTATTGTATTTATGAAACAGATGTAGTTATTGACATTCATGTGATGCGGGCTATTATTGAAGCGCGCATAGCTCTGGCTGAAGAAATCCCCTGCCCTATATATATAGACGCCACAAGAGTGAAATACTGGACTCTGGAAGCCCGCAAATATGGTTCGTCAGAAAGAGCTTTAACTGATGCTTCTGCTTATGGTATTCTTATAAATTCTTCTATTGTTAGAATAATAGCTAACTGGGGTATAAAATTTTATCCCACCAAAGGAGCCCCCCAGCGAATATTTAACGAGAAAGAAAAAGCCCTGCAATGGCTGGAACAGTTTAAGCAATAATTAAAATAAATAAAGAGTGTTAGCCAACTAGTAGTAGCTCTATCTAAACTATATAATTATGATTTTTTTATAAAAAATTCACATAATATTTTAATATTCTGACTTTTAATATAATTTCACCTAATAATTAAGGTTTAAAATGGCAGCACATATAAAATCTCTAATCAAATTTAGGGGCAACTATTTGGGCTTTTTTATGCTTCCACCCTTTTCTATTCACGTTTTAAAACAACTTGCACTTATTGCTGGGCTGCTTGCTTTAATGTTACTTTCGCTGTTTACTTTAGCCGTTTACTTTTTTACACTACAAAACTTTTTATACTCTTTTCTTATATGGAGCGTTACAGATTACTTTATGGTAAGAAGAACAATAAGGTACTATAAGAACAAAAAATAAGAGGCCCAACAATTTAATATAAATAGCGCTATAATTTTTTTTAAATAAGTGCGTTCTTTTGCTGTTTACCATTTCATAGTCAAGCGTATTAACTAGTATAATAGCGCTTATTGACCGAAAGGGCTAAATCTGCTTTTGGACTATTACTATTTGTTTTTAACTTTTTTAAAGGCGTTGCCTCTAAACATACTATTACCATAACCCAATTTCTAATGAAAGCAAACAAAACCTGCATGGACAAAGAACTAATTACGCCTGCATTTGACCTTCATATATCAAACGGCATAAGCCGCTGCACTTATCATAAAAACCTGGTAGTAAATGAAGCGCTTGCCAGGCAAATGGCAGAAGCCAGGCTGTCACTATCCGGTAGCGCTACATTGGCCAACCTTGTAGATGCCCGGAAAGGCGCATACATAACCAGCTCAGCCCGAAAGTTTATGGCCGGAAATAAGGCTTACAAGCAGGTAAGCGCTGTGGCCATACTTATAGACCACCATGTAATGAAAATACTATTTAATACATTACTTAATATAAAGACCTGCCTAACCCCGGCGCGTATTTTTACCAGCGAGGAAAAAGCTTTAGAATGGCTGGCAGGTTTTAAAGAGATAGAAACAAAACAATCCGGAAGACGGACTCCCTTGTTATTGTTTTAATTGTATATCCGCTAAAATTTATTCTACCACCACCTTTTCAGTATACTTCTGCTGATCGCTGAAAACAACCAGGTAGTAAATTCCAGGCGTCGCGCCAGGTAAACTAATAGTTCCGCTAGCGCCTATGGAGCCATTTGAAATAGTGGTTCCTTTATTATCATATACTGAATAAGTACATGTCGCAGCAGTGTTTTGTAACTGCACATTAAAACTGCCGCTATTGGGGTTAGGGGCTATAGTAATAAAAGAAGAAAGCTGGTTTTGGGAGGCGGTAATAGCAGTTACATAGCCAGGGTCTGGGTCGGTACAAGTGTTGAAGGGGACAAAATGCACTAAACCTTCATTAATATTTGTATGACCATCGTATATAGTAGCCTGGATGGCAGTAGAATCAGCCAGGCACCAGCAATTCTTCTGAACATAATAATCAGTTGAAGCGTTCAGAACAATATTATAATTATTATGGCAAATAATATTTTCTTCTATACTAATCTGGTAACCATTCTCGATAAATATTCCAGTATCATTTTCTATAATAGTATTTCCTGTTATACCCCCATAAGTATAGCCGTTAAGTAAAATAGCTATATGACTTCCTTTAATATAATTATTAAGGATTGTATCTGCATAGGTAATAGCTGTATAATTTGAAATAAAATAAGAGTTTTTTACTGTTCCAATATCACTTACAGCTGAAGTATTACCTATAAATGAACAACTGTCTATTGTAGCCGGATAAACTTCAAGTACGCCAATATTATTATTCTCAAAGGTACAATTTGAGATAATATTAAATTCATAAGAGGCAGTGTTTAAGGCTTCAGTTGCATTAGAGAAATAGCAATGCCTTATATTTATACTAGACCCAACTTCAGTAGATATACCTGTCCAAAACGAACTACTACCCACTTGAGAACTTGTAAAGGTAATGCTATCGCTTTTTGTTCCTACAGCAATAAGAGCCCCCCTTATATCCAACTCTACATTTGGACTAAATAAAACAGTAACCCCTGGCTCTATAGTTAAAGTTTCCGCAGAAAAAACAACCAGTTCACTGGTTACCAGGTAGGGGCTATTGGCCTTCGTCCAGGTAGTGTTGGCGTATATGCCGCCGCTTACGGTAGTTTGGGCATACAAGCTTGCACCTAGCGAAAGCAGTAGAATAATAATAAAAAGTTTTTTCATAGCGCTTTTATTTTTTAGTTAGAAAGATTCAATAAACCGCCTTTTGGGGGTTTGCATTTGTTCATTTAAGAAAACTACTTAGGTATAAATGTAACAAAAGTAACTCTAAAAAACACCACTTTTTTCTGAATTTCGTTATTCATTAACGCTCAACTCATTATTTGTCTTTCTCTATATCCTTAGGCAATTTCAACTTTATAGAATTTTTTTAAAATAGTTTTTTTCTACGATTGCAGGGCTAATTTGTGCTACAATTATATACAAATAGAAAATTATTTTGGGTTAAAATATAACGGGCATAGCGGCAATTAATATCATTTTTCGAAAAGGGTCTTAAAAAATAGAGTCTATAGTCTAAAATAAACTGTTTTTATTTAATAAGTCTCCCCATATCCCATGAACTTTAGGTGCAAAAGCCATGTTATATTTTATGGATTTAAGCAAGAATATCCGATAAATGTAATTTTTTATTGGTATATCACAACAAAAATTCATAAATTTGCGTATATAAACCTAATAAACCTTAAACCCTATACTTATGAAAAAGCTAGTAAGACCTGTTTACCCGGTGGAAATAAGCGGGGTAATTATATGCCTCATATTTTTGCTCACTTATTTCTTTTCGTATCATATATTTGACGCCCATTTTCATTTTCGCGATGCCCAAATGCATAAAGCAGCCTATTGGGGCATGTTTCTTGTTGGTATAGCTACTGTTATGGCCACGCTTATCATTTGGGAAGAAATACTATTCCCTGTGGTTGTAAAACAAAGCGCTGATTATTTAAAAGTTAGGAACCGTCGTAAAAAGCTTCATGCTCAGGCGCTTCTATATTTGGTTATCCCGGTAATTTTCGCATTTATATATTTTAATTACCATGTAAATACATTCCATTTTATGGCCTGGATGAGCGTTTGTTTGCTTGCCCCGCTAATGCAGAAACTATTCTCCGGCATTAGAAACTACAACGACTTTTTAAACCTATCTACTTCGGAGATAGAGTATAAGAACAATAAAAAGCAAGGTAAGTTTCTGTTAGCCAAGGTAGAATACATACAAATGGTTAAAGACAGCGATAACATACTAAGCAAGTTAAAGCTTGGTATGAACAACTCTGAAGTTACCATAGACCTGGACCAAATGGAGTTGGACGCTTATTACGATACTATACAGGACTTTATGCAAAAGACCTATAAAAACATATTAAGATAATATCCTTGCGTTTCCTTTTACTGATACCCTCGCCGGTTTATATTGGCGAGGGTATTTTTTTGTTTATACCTGCGCCAACTGGCATTACCTTATTTTTTGCCACCTACGGCTGCGCCTGGCGCATAAGATAACAACTAAACAGTTACAGGGACTAAGTTTGTGCTACTTAAAAAACTGTAAATTAAGGGATAATATTACCTGACAAAAATTTATTCTCTGCTACTTCCCTGCTAATTGTCCTGTTATTTCCTGTTAATTTCTCTGTTTTTTTAAGCCGCCATGTATGATTTTTACCATTTTGGTAAGTTTTTTTGTGCCAGTTGGCATGGGCGCTTATTGCCCGAAAGGCAATAGGCCGTAGAGAATAAAACTTAAAATTTTAACGAAAAAAAATAAGGGTTAAGTTGCAGTTCTGCCACAAAAAAATAAAGGTAGCACAAGACCACTCTCAAACCCCCTCCTAAGGTTGCAGCAGGAGGGGGAAGAAAATAGAATTTACCGACGCAAGGATTTCCTTCTGCTTTGTTTTTTTGCAATGCGTCCCTCGCCTGCAAGTTCTGTTGGCGGGACGCCGACAACGGAGTAATAGTAGCATAATTGATATGTGGATTACAAATCCAAAACTATTGGATCTGGATTGCAAATCCAGATCAGCGGGGTAAACACGCGCCAGCATTTTCTCTCTCCCTTGTCCTCACTCTGACTAACCCCCTCCCACTGTAAAATCTTTTCTCCTTCCAGAAATCTTCCAAAATCGCCGTTTAAGCTTGCAGTGGCAAAGTCAGGAATAATTAACAATTCCTTAACATAGAAGAAAGCTTTATAGATTATTTTTGCGCTATTAAATTTTTTAGAAAATGAAAATTAAATTTACCCTAATCCTATTTTTTGCGGCCCTTGCAGCGGCGTTTGCACAACCAGCCCCTGTGCCTGTAAATACTGAAGGAAAGCTGCCTTTTGCCATCGCGGATGAGAAGCAGCTATCGGACGAAGACCTGGCTGAAAAGAAGGAAGGCATGTATGTAACGGGAGTGCCCGAACTTAGCTCTGACCCCATAAATGGTTTTGGCTACGGCGCAGAAGGCGCGCTGTACTTTAACGGCAAAAAAAGCGATCCTTTTTTTAAATATACGCCTTACAGGGCAGAAATTACCGCGGTATTGTTTAACACTACTAAAAACCAGCGCGAAGCCGCCGTTGCTGTAGATATCCCTTATGTATTAAACACTAAATGGAGGCTGCGAGGGGAAGCGGCTTACGAGATAAACCCCAACCTGCTATACTTTGGCATAAACGAGAGCAGCCTCGATAAACTTAGTTATTACCCCAACAACGACCATAATGCGGCCCAGGTTACTAATTCCAGGTACAAGGCTTATGAAAACAATTTAAGTACTGTACAAAACGACTCCACAAGCCACTACTACAACGGCTATACCAAACAGGAGGCCATACTAAACATAAGCGCCGAGCACGTTTACTTTGATAGTAAAATGCGCCTGCTAGTGGGCTTTGAGGCGGCGCAGGTAAACATAAGCGCCTACGACGGCTCTACAAAATACAAAGGGGCAATAGAGCGCGCCACTCGCATTACCCAGGATTACAACGCCGGTAAGCTGGTAGGGCTGGGCAAAAACTTTATAGACATTGTACAGGTAGGCGCCGTGTGGGACACCCGCGACCTGGAGCCAGACCCTAGCAAGGGTATTTTTGCGGAGGTTACCAACGAACTATCGTTACAGGCTTTGGGCTCTAAGTTTAACTTTAATAAAACATTTGGGCAGGTAAAGGTATACCAAAGAGTGCTGCCCAATGTATTTAAGAAATTGATCTTCGCAGGCCGATACGGCATGGGTTACACGGCGGGCAATGCCCCGTTCTTCGAATATCAGGATCAGTGGAGTTCCGAAGGTAGTATAGAGGGTTTGGGCGGGCCAACTACCTTGCGCGGGTACAAACAAAGCCGCTTTTTGGGCAGGCTGATGAACTTTGCCAACCTGGAGCTGCGCTACCGTTTTACCCAGTTTGACTTATTTAAACAACACTTTGCGCTTAGCGCCGTGCCGTTTTTCGACATAGGCGGGGTGTGGAACAGCTTCTCTGACTTTAACAAATTTAGCAACTACCGTTACAACGAGGGGCTGGGGCTACGCATAGCCTGGAACGTGAATACCATCCTTCGGTTCGACTATGCTTACTCGCAAGAGGACGCCCAGTTCTTCTTTAACCTGGCGCATGCGTTTTAGGGGAGTGTAAAGATTAAATTTCCTTATATTCCATTTTATTTAAAGTTAAGTGAACTACTGTGAAATTTTATATAGAAACAGAGCGGCTTATTTTAAGGGACATTCTGTCAACAGACGAACAAGGAATGTTTGAGCTTGACCGCGACCCGGAAGTACACCGGTATTTGGGGAACAAGCCTATTACTACTATTGAACAGGTAAGAGAATCTATTAATTTTATAAGGGAACAATATATAACTAATGGTATCGGCCGTTGGGCTGTATTAGAAAAGGAAAGTAATAGTTTTATTGGCTGGGCGGGCTTAAAACTGATTACTGAATCTATAAATAACCACAGTAACTATTACGATTTGGGTTATAGATTTATAAAAAGATATTGGGGCAACGGTTACGCTACCGAGGCAGCTAAGGCTTCGCGCGACTATGGGTTTACTACTATGGGGTTAGAGCATATTTATGGAACAGCTTTATCAGAAAATAAAAACTCTAAGAACGTATTAGAAAAGGCAGGACTAAGATACATTGAGACTTTTGATTCTATTTGGGGAAAAACAGACTGGTATAAAATAACAAAAAAGTAATTTACTACTAGTTACTCAATCTTCAAATCGTATTTCGCCAATAAATTCAGCGCCCCCTGGGTAGAGAACTTTGCTTTACGAATATCGTTAATCTCCGGGTCTATGTAAAAGTTAAAAGCCGATAGTAAATTGGCTTCTTTAAGTTGCGTTTGGTTAAACGCAGCCCCTTGCAGGTCGGTATTTTCGAACAGCGCTTTGCTAAGGTCGGTTCGTACAAAATTTACTTCTTTAAGGGAGGTATTCACAAAGCGGGTTTTTGTCATGGTCTTGGCCATAAAAGAGGATAGGTCAAGTATGCAATTGTTAAACCCTACGCTAAACAAAAAATCTTTGCAGTCGCTAAAGGTAATGCCCACCAGCTTGCAGCCGTTAAACGTTATATTTTGCAAAGAAGCGCCGCTTAACTTTACCAACGATAAATTGCAATCTATAAACGTGCACTCAGAAAAGCGGCTGTTAGAGAAGTTACTATTAGATAAATCGCACTGCTTAAACGTGCAGCGGTCAAACTCCCTGTTCTTTACTTCTTTTCCGGCATATATTACTTTTTCAAAAACTTTGTCCTCGTGAAAGGCTTCCATAGCGATTTGTTTAGTTGTTAAAAATATAAAAAAGTTTTGTTAGTGTTATTACAAAGATAGTTTAGGTTAAGAATTATAGCGCCCGTTTGATAAAAAGGATTAAATCCACTATTTTTAATTTGCCAGTTTTAACTTTAATTAATATTTTTTTAGTTCTACATCAACCCTTATGAAACAAACTATTTTGCTGTTTGTTTTTCTATTTTCATTCCGCTTACTAGTTGCCCAACAAGAGCAAGCGGCAGAAAAATTAGTGGCCGAAGGTATGGAGCTCACGTTTAAGGGAGAATTGTATAAGGCCCTTGCCTTGTACGATAAGGCGTTGGAACTGGACAAGTATAACTTTTTTGCGCTAAGGGAAAAAGCCCTTGCCCTAACTCTGCTGGGTAAACATGACGAAGCCATTGAATACTGTAAATTGGCCATAGAAAAACATCCTGATGCAAAAACCCTAAACAATATTTATTTAATTTATGGTAATGCATTGGAAGAAAAACACAAACTATTAGACGCATTAACCATTTATAACGAAGGTTTAAAACAGTTTCCGGACGATAACCTGCTCTATTATGGCAAAGGCATTACTTTTTGGCAAATGGCAGACCAGGACAATGCGATTGCCTGCCTTAAAAAATCAATAAAGCTAAACCCTTCGCACGCCAGTTCGCATTATGCTTTGGGAAGGTTATTAATTTTGCAGGGCAAAAACATCCCTGCTTTGTTTGCTTTCTCCAGATTCCTTATTAATGAACCCACCGGGCAACGAGCCAAAGACGCTCTGGAGGGCGTTAAGATAATAATGAAAGGAGAGGTTGAGAAAACAGGCAAACACAAGTTTACAATCTATTACGATCCTAACGATTCCAGCTTTATTAGTTCTGAACTAGTAATATCTTTAATTGTAGCTTTAAATTATAAAGATGAAACAAAAAAAAGGCTTGAGACAGAGCTATTCACATATAAGTTCAGCTTAGTTTGCGAACTCCTTAAACATGCCCAAAATGAAAACAAAGGCTTTTACTGGGACTATTACATACCTTATTTTATAGACCTATACAATAGAAATTTACTACAGCCATTTACTTACATTGTTTATGAATCTTCGGGAGATAAAGAGATTGAAAAATGGCTAAAAGCCAACAAACTTAGTATAGATGAGTTTTACGACTGGTCGCGGTCTTTTGAGTGGATGAGGAAGTAAATAATTTATGCATAGCCTGGAAAGCTATTTGGCCTTTACATACACCTGTATAATATTACCCTTACCGGTGTCTCTCTCTTGTACCTCAAATTGGTTAATGCTCTTTATAAGACGCACCAGCTTGGTAAAGCCATAATTCCTGGGGTCAAAATTTGGTTGCTTTTTTAATATAAGGTTTCCCAATTGCCCCAGAAACGCCCATCCACTGTCGTCCGCCAGGTCGTCCACGCTATCCGCTATTAGCTTTATAATCTCTTTGTCTATTTTACCCAGCGGCTCTTTGGCGGGTACTACAGGTTTGTTTTTCTCTTTCTTAGTTACACTGGTAGCCTTTGGTTGGACTTTCTTAGTAGTAGAAAGGATTTCGATGTATATGAATTTATCGCATGCGGAAATAAACGGAGTGGGCGTTTTCTTTTCGCCAAATCCAAAAACCTTCATACCTGCCTCCCGTAGCCGGATTGCCAGCCTTGTAAAATCGCTATCGCTGGAGATAATGCAAAAGCCTTCCACCTGGCCTGAATAGAGTATATCCATAGCGTCAATGATCATTGCCGAATCTGTAGAGTTTTTACCAGTAGTATAACTGTATTGCTGAATGGGGGTGATGGCGTTTTCTAATAATACCGTCTTCCAGCCCGATAAGTTTGGTTTAGTCCAGTCGCCATATATTCTCTTAAAGGTGGGTGTTCCGTACTTTGCTATTTCTTCCATAATACCTTTAATAGTGGTGGAAGAAACATTATCAGCGTCTATTAATACGGCAAGCCTTAGTTCTTTTATAGTTTCCATTCTTCTTATAGTGGCTTATTGGTTAAGGTATTTTTAAATTAAATAAGCGCAAGCCTTTGGCCTGCGCTTACTATCATATACTATTAATTCCTCTGTTAACGACGGCCGCCTCCACCGCCGTGAAAACCTCCTCCACCGCCGCCACTAAAGCCGCCTCCGAATCCGCCGCCATGAAACCCTCCTCCTCCAAAGCTACCGCCCCCGCCGCCACCTGCCGGCCTGGAATATACGGCAGGATGGAAGCCTGTAGAACCGGTATTAACATTATGGAAATTCTGTTGCGTGTTAAAGCGCTGCACGTTCTGCTGATGGGTCTGAAACTGGGCGTGCTGCTGAGGGGTTGGCGTATGGTTTTGCCAGCCGCTTCCATTGTTGTGTACCTGCCAGTTTCCGTTACCATTAGAACGATACACATGGTTATCGGGCCCCGCATGGTAGTAGGGGCTGCCATGCGCATTGCCCCAGGCGCCGTGGTTAAATCCCCCAGGGCCTCCCCTGCCAAAGTTATAAATATTTACAGGCCTGTTGTAGCCATAAAATCTGCCGGGGCGGTACGCCATTGGCCCCCACCATGGCCTGAAAACGGGATAGTACAGCGACCCGTAACCAAAGCCCATGCTCCAGCCTGCCCAGGGAGTCCAATTAAAACAAGCGCCCAGCCCGTAAGTATAAGGCCTGCCATACCAGTAGTTGCCTATCCAGGGCTGATAGTTCCAACCGGTGCCATACACCACCGTGCCATACGGATTGGCATAGCAGCCATAGTAACCTGGCATATAACCCATGTTAACGCTATTTTGATTGTAGCCATATATCTGCACAAAGGTAGCATAGTAAATAGGGCTGCTTGGCGGAATGCTATAAATAACAGGCGGAATGGAGGTGGCTACCATCCATGGGCCCATAGGAGACGCAGAAGAAAACCACACGCCCTGGCTAAGGGCATAGTAACCGCCTTCGGCATATATTACCGGTATTTCGGTGTTTACCGCATACGTCATACCCGTGTTTTCTATTGGCTGAAAGTTGGGTTCGCCGTCGTAATGCACTTCCAGCGTTTCGCCGCGGTCTACAGTAGAGGTCTGGGGTATTTGGGAGCTTATTAATGCTTCCTGCGCCTGAAGCGTACCAGGCACAGAGGCCAGTACGCTGGCTTTGGCATGCCCTTCTGGGATTTTTTTAAAATCGGCAGGAAGCTGGTCTGGCGGAACAAACGACCATGCCCCGTTGTTGGTAATGTCTGTTGTGCTAAACCACCTACCGGATAGTAGGGCGTAGGTTTTACCATCGCCAACGTATTTAAATATATCGCTGCGGGTATTTTTTACATATAGTAACTCCGTGTTCGGAATAGGCTCGTATTCCGGTTCTCCATCTGTGATGAGTAGCTCTGCGGGCTTTGTAGAAACAATAATGCTTGGAGATTTTCCGTCTGCCAGCAACTGCCCTATCTCCTGGGACGGAGGGTTGAATTCTTGTAAGGTAGTATCATGTCGTTGCACAAGATGCAATAACTTTCTGAGTTTCTTGTCGGGTTTATTGTCCATAAGCCAAGGACCATCCAGGTCTTTACTACTAAACCACTTCCCAAACAGGTAAAGCTCGTACACCTTAGTTTGAGAGTTAAAGCCCATAAACGCGGGGCAATTGATTACCTTGTGCCAGTTGCCTTTGTCGCCCTTACTTAAAACCGGATTGCCATCCACTGTTATAAACGCTGCCGGGATAGAACTATAGTAGATCTTCGGCGGGTCGTTTTTTACCTCTGTCGTTCGGTTATTAAGATTTTTATTGATGGCGAGTTGGCTCTTTACCTGATCTAGCGTAAAGGATACCTGCCCATTTAGTTTATTACTTACAAAATCGCCCACCAATTTACCATTGTCTGCAAGCAATGGAAAACTGGTGTTTGTAACAGTAAAATCGCTTAAGTAAACCATGTTATGCGTAACATCTGTTTGCACCTGCGAGCTAAACTCTATAATACCATACAACTCTCCCCTACCTGGAGTCTCGAACTGCACTGCGGCTTTGCCTTTAAGCTGGTTGCCTACAAAGCTTTCTATCTGGGGCTGGTATACCGTTACGGTATCCTGGTCGGTAATGAACTGTTTGGGCCAGTCGAACGGAGAGGATTGCGCCATTGAAGCCACTGCGCAAAATAAGGTAATGCAACTTGCAAAAATCTTTTTCATGTTACTATTAGTTATACTTTATAAAAGTTTTGTTTCCGGCTGGGCGGATAATAAGTAAATTAATAAAACTTACCGTTTAAGCCAATGCCTTAACAAAAGTTGTGCAAATGATATGCCGAACTAACGCATTTTTAGGCTCAAAAACTATAAAAAAGCCTGTTTTTGGCTTAAAAGTCTGTGCAAATCCTGTAGATGATTTATATCAGCGCCCTGCCTAAACCCAAAATTGGCTCTTAAAGCATCTTTTATAAAAATCACGTATCGGTTCTTTACTGAAACTATATTTTGTATATTAGAGCTTAAACCTACGCCTATGAACTTTTTAGTTAAGCTCGCTTTAGTGGTTGCTTTTTCTGTTATTACTATTAGAACAACCTCCGCCCAATATGTAACCCTGCCAGATACTAATTTCAGGAATTATCTTATTCAGAAGTACCCGTCTTGTTTTAATGGTAGTAAGCAACTGGATACTAACTGCACTGCCATTCTGTATGCAACAAGTTTAAGAGCAACCAACCTTGATATTAGTAATCTTGCAGGTATTCAGTATTTTATAGGACTTGACACCTTAGTTTGTAGCCTTAACCATTTAACATCGTTGCCATCGTTACCAGATTCCTTAACTTATTTAGATTGCATCAATAACCAAATTATAACTTTATCTTCCTTACCCGATTCTCTACGTTTTCTGGATTGTGCGAAAAACAATCTAAAAAATCTTCCAGCTCTACCCCCTTATTTACGTAATTTAATCTGTAATTATAATCAACTAACCACTTTACCTAATCTACCCAATTACTTAACGGAGATATTTTGTTCAAACAACCAAATTACTACTCTGCCACCATTGCCCTCATCTTTAGCTCTTTTAGATATTGACTCTAATCAGGTATCTACTTTGCCAACTTTACCCTTTGGGCTCACTGCTTTAAATTGTGCTGATAACCCTATTTATTGTTTGCCCTTATTACCAACAATTTTAATTTACGCAGCCCTGTCTGGCACCCATGTGACTTGTATTCCCAACTCTCCTGCCCAATTAACTACTGACGGCTCTTATCCACTATGTAACGATACCAACAATATTCACAATTGTGCTACAACAGCAACAGGCATCACAAATGCTATAATAACAACCGGACTACAGGTGTTCCCAAACCCTTCTATAGGCATAGTTACTATTAATTGTCCGTTTACTGCAACAGGCGTAAACATAGCAGGCATGGACGGTAAAACCGTTTACCAAACATTTGCTGGTACTACTAATTATACCATAGACCTTAGCGGAATAGCAAAAGGTCTTTATGTAGCGCAGGTAAGCTCTGCCAATGGGGTAGTAACGCAAAAACTAATAATACAGTAATAAAACTCTAAACTAACTATACTATGAAACCATTTTTACGAATCATTTTTTTACTAGCGCTTTGCATTTATGGAACAGGCAAAGCCACCGCCCAGTATGTAACCCTGCCAGATACCAACTTCAGGAATTATTTGCAAAGCTTATACCCTTCCTGTTTTAATAGTAACAACAAACTGGATACTGTTTGTGCTGCAACCCAGCCTGCTGCAAGCATTAATGTATACAACCTAAATATTACAGACCTTACAGGTGTGCAGTATTTCAAAAATCTTGATTCATTAGATTGCAGTTCTAACTCCCTAAGCAGCCTGCCTACCCTGCCGCCTTCATTAATATATTTAAATTGCGATTCAAATAAACTCAGTACTCTGCCTGCCCTTCCTGTTTTCTTGGCCTATCTAAATTGTAGTTTCAATTATGCGCTTGGTAGTCTGCCTACTCTGCCTGCTTTTTTAACTTATTTAGATTGTTCCTACAATAGCCTCAGCAGTTTACCTGCATTGCCTGCTTCTTTAATCCTTTTAAAAAGCTCCGCTAATAGCCTCGCCAACGGCTTGCCAGCGCTACCTGATTCCTTGACCTCTTTATCTTGCTATATTAATAATCTCAGCAGTCTGCCCGCTTTACCTGCTTCGTTGACTAATATAGAGTGCGAAAGCAATAAACTTACTAGTCTGCCTGCCCTGCCAGCTTCTTTAAAAGGTTTACAATGTTCTTACAACAACCTTAGTAGCCTGCCTGCCCTACCCGCCTCATTAACTTTTTTAGATTGTACGGCAAATAATATTTACTGCCTGCCAACTTTGCCAAATTATCTTGATGAGTTATATGCCACGTCAAACCACATTGCTTGCATTCCCAATATACCTTCTTTTTTAATTTATATGGACAGTACTTTTCAGATTTGCACCGATACAAGTAATCCTAAT
>Ga0302300_1000901_pt1 | contig 18330 bp, 15 predicted proteins | sample III_Palsa_E1_1_FD_198756 | JGI IMG/M metagenome (GOLD analysis project Ga0302300, IMG submission 198756) | Peat permafrost microbial communities from Stordalen Mire near Abisko, Sweden - III_Palsa_E1_1 | ecosystem: Environmental > Terrestrial > Soil > Palsa > Peat permafrost | place: Sweden... | reverse complement strand
TGGTTCCATCGACATTCTTTCAAACAGACCAAAGTCTTTGCAGAATTGGTAAAGCCACTGATACTGTTTAGAAGACAACTCCTTACCATTATCGACATTCCTAATATTATACTTCTTGATGTTCATCTCACCCAACTCTTTGGCCCGCTTGATCATATCATCATTAGTTCTAACTAGTTCAAGTCTGTCAATATTTCCATTATTGGAACCCTCAAGTCCCTCACCATGGTACAAACTACTTAACCTTTGGCTCAACCACATGTTTATGTGTTTTAATACATATTTATTATATTTGTCAATTTTAATATTATCACAACTAATACAATTCCATAATTAGCGTGATTAGGTGACAGCGAACAAGATATATATACACATATATACATCATAATCATATATCTTATTACTCATAAACATGTGTATGTGCTGAGCACATACAACTATTTGTTATATTAAACTTTCTTTCTTCTTTCTTCTTTATCTTTCTTATTGTTAACATACAAAATGTGCTAACTTGACTATTATTTTAACACATAGTGGTAATCAGTAGATTAAAAACACATGTTCATTCAAACAATGATGGATTATAATACAATTATGTGTGAACTAAACTGTACAACAGAGTGTTATGTTTGTTAGCTTCTGAATAATAGACTACTGTTTGTATATATACACTATCCTAGATAATATCTTATGTTTTAATGTTTGATGTTTTGTTTGCTGTAATTATTTACATGCTGTAAAGTGGGTCATACTTCCTGTCAGCCTCATGAACTTGTGACCAGAACTCTCTAGTTCCACCATCAGCGGAAGCAGAAATTGCAAAGTTAACACGATCAGTACCACTCCCCGATTTGAAGGGTGTCGTTTCAGCTTGAATACCATTCTTGGTCAGAATACTTTGAAACACATCACTAGGAATCTCGGTAGCTCCAATATGCCAAGTTCCTCCATCCGGCAGTAGAGTCTTCCAGCTAGCTTTGGTGTTTGACATATCTGTAGTACCTGACAAACCCGTAAAATCTAACAGACTCTTAATAATTGATGAGCTCATAGTGTATTGTTACTTTGATAATATGATCGCCAGTTCATCGTTTAAATATATTATCATATTTTATCAATTATCTATTGTGTAATTACCCTAAATATAATAATTAGGTAATTGATATTATATGATAATATCTATTCAATCAACTAATCACAATGATTATATAATTATATGTACATAATCTATTAACATAAATAGTTACTATTTTAATAATTATATAATTATTATGGTTTAGTTGCTTAGTGCAATTTGCTACTTGTGATAAACAACTTACATGAATATCGTGTAATCATATTTACATATATATCTATAAGAAAAAGATGGATGAATATCTATGTCTCCCCTCTCCCTCCCCTCCTTATTCCTATCATAACATATTATTTTTGATTTAGATTTGTGTATATATATATATATATATATCCCAGGTATACAATAAATTATTAACATATGTATATATTTTTACTACCACTAATATATGTGCATATATTTAAAAACACATGCATATAATACATGTTTGTTATTTTGAAACATATTAAGTCACTTGTCACCCAAGATATATTTATTTATTATATTCATAAAATGTATATATTATTATTGTTGTTTGTTAACTTAATGATGTAGTAAAAATATTTAAGCAATATGTAATATGTAATATGTACAATTTTTGGGGTGTGAGAATATATATATATATATGTATATAAAAATATGTAATCAGTGTAAGTGAATATATTGGCTGTTATTTGTAAAACACATGTCGGTAGACAGCAACATAAAACTGAATTTAAAAGTAGGTCAGTTTATAGCGTCCAAAAAAATGGATCATTGTGGTCAGAGTTCAATTCCACTTACGAGGTTCATTTCCCATATTAGTCAACAGTCTTTCAGACCAGACAGAAAACCGACTACTACCGAAGACAAATCAAAATTAGTCCATTGTTCTCCATCCTCACCATGTTCCTCACTCTCATGTTGTCATTCCTCTTATTCTTTTGAACAGAAATTCTTCGACGAACAAAAACCAGTATTGTTAACACATGATATAACTACTGAACAAGTTATGCCACATGGATTTGTTAATCAACTAACTGGTAATGATACTAAACAATCTAATTCACTATATGATATAACTACTGAACAAGTTATGCCACATGGATTTGTTAATCAACTAACTGGTAATGATACTAAACAATCTAATTCACTACATGATAAGTCATTAGCATACATGAATAAGGTTGAACTTCAACAGTTAGCAACTAAACATAATATTGTGTGGTCTGAAAATATGTCGTCTCCTGACCTAACTGTACTATTATCAGGTTTTTACCCATCTGGTAAGGTTAACGTTGAAGGTGTAGATTTGATAACATCATCGAATACAGTAAACTTGGATATTCACTATGTCAACCACCATATTACGGATGTTAGCCAACATAGACTGGAATAAAATATCTGGTGTCAAAGTTGGACCATATGACTCGGTATATAGTAGAACAACCTTGTTTAAAATTGCTAAGCTATTAAAATTACCAAACATTAAAAGAGTTGGTACTTCTAAAACTAGATTGGCTAAACTCATTCTTGATTATTATAACAAATCTGTCACCAGACAGCAATTGACTGAACGAGAAATTCAAAGATGCAGTATTTTATTCTGGAATAAATGGAAGACTGGAGATTGGAATGATATTTTACAAATCTTGTACTTCATGCCAAAATTAACCAATGTTCCATGTGACCCCCAACATCTGGACTATTCAATATGACATTAAGAACTTCACATCTAATAAATATGTATTAAATGGACAAATAAATGTATTAACTCTCATCCTCAACAGAATGGAAAATATGCAACTTGTCCATTTACCTAAAAACAAATCATATCTGTAGTGTTTTTTTTACTTACTGTTTAATGTACAACTCGTAATTGTCCAATAATATAACGAACTATGTTCATCTGTCTTTGTCTATTAATTATTCAAATAATTTATTGTCTCTATCAAATATATACATAATATATTATTAAGTATAATATTATAATTTAATACCTTCATTGAAGGTATTTATTTTATCACAACTACTATTCAGAACACCGATGAATGTGTATTTTATTTTCCTTATTATATATATATATACATACGCTAAGTATGTAATATTTTCCTACCGGGATGTATATAATATTTATATTATTTACTGTAATAACATAAAAACATATCGATGTTATAATTAAATAACTATATTTATATCTATTCCTATAATTATCCTTATTCTAAAATATTATAGATACAATATGGATCGTAAAGTTGTTCAAACACAAATTATATTAGTAACAAAGTTACTAATTATAGTAAGTTTAATAAAAAATACTATTAGTGTATCTTAATTGCAATAGGATTATTATTTAGTTGTTAATTAACTTTATCAAAGTAACAAGATGTTTATTTACTGTTATAATTATTTATATATTATTAATATATTATTTAATAAAAGTATATGTTTGGTATATTTTGTATAGTCAAAAATGACAACAAACATTATTATGTGGTTCAGAGGAGAGAAGGGAAAGGAGAGAATAGAAGGGAAAGGAGAGGAGAAGAGAAGGAAGGGAGAGGAGAGGAGAAGGGAAGGGAAAAGAAGGAAGGGAAAAGAAGGAAGGGAAAATTTGGTCGAAAACAACAATGAGTTATATTCCTGATATGAGAACTGTTAAGGTTGGAATCTCCACAGGTAATGTTAAACAACCACCGATAGTGAAAGTGATGCCAGTGAACGATGGTACGTGGCTACAACACATTTGTCTCTCATTTAAGGTGTTGTTTCCAATTCCCGAACTTAATTCTACATTACAAGTGGCTCAATGGGCATCAGGTAAGGCAACATTTGTTATGTATGATAAAAAAGGACAGAAATATGGATTTGCTAATCTGGTCGGAACTTATCGTTAGAAATATTATGTTGATGAACAAGGTGCAATTTTAGATGACAATCAACATGAAGAAGTACCTAATAATTTCGAGGTAATTACTATAATTCACCCATAACCAATTAGTCATTAGTGAATGATATCATCACGCTACCATGCACTTCGGCTGCTGGTTATCGTCTAACTATTACCGATTAGATGTATTTTAAACATAGAAAGTTTATTTGTTATATGTATGTAGCCAATTCCAGTATGTTTGTTAGGTACAATCACAATTCCCAACTTGAATGCCGTAACTATGATAGTGTATGATTACTCAAGTATTGTTGAGTAATCATACACTATCACCTAATTACCATATCTGTGACCATCAAAGATGCACTCCGCCAATAAGATGTGTACTGATGCCAAGTGGCTATAACAATTATTGTTAATATTTATAATACTTTCCAAGAAAGTATAAATACATAAACATGTCATAAGTTTAATAGTACATTATTCCCAGTCACACAATGAGTGTGATGCACAGACAGTGTAGTTACTGTATACAAACATATTATTAACTTACAAATGTAACTATTCACTAACACGTACGATTAATATATTCAATATCAGTGACTAGTTATATTTGTAAGTTAAGAACAGATATTCTTTGTATATAACTTTGAGTTATGACCCTCCATAATATAACGTTGTCGTTTGTTAAGACACTTCCATTTATTATCTATTATGTTTTACCTTTAGTTTGTCACATAAACTCATTCAGTGACATGGTATGAAGTCTTATATCAACCAATAATTTCTTCTTGTTACATTATATAAGTTAATATACCCATGTACAAAATCAGACAGGATGGGTCATAATTTTTATCTTTGTGTATTGAAGTAAATTGTATTTACAATATTAAGGTTGTAAATAAAATTATAAACGTAATTACAAAAGTGAGTGTTAATTGGTATAGGTGTAAATTGACATTGACGAATAGGTGAACCATAAAACATGTCTAGTGACAGTGCTGTGAATTACTATTCATATCCAGAAGATGGTATTAAGGAAATTTTTACTGTACGCTATGACGGTACATTTTTGTTTACTCGACAGAGGGAAGTTGGTCCCATCACCACATATTTTTACGGTGAACAGTGTATCTACAAATATGCAGGAAAAGTAAAAGTTTTTGCAGATGGTAATATTGCATTGTACATTGAACAGGAGTTCACACCAAGTCGTGGATGGTATATCCCAGTTTGGGAACACAACTCTGATTATACCAGAAGTACAATCAGCGTCAATACACAATACATTATGACATGGATACCATCCAAGAACAGTGCCAACAAACCCTTTTTCGTTTGGGTGACCGATGTTATCAGACCACCAACACCTCATAGTTCCAGAGATGGAGAGGTCATCATTAAATTGGATGGACCTATTTTTGGTCCAGGCACTGGCACCACTTTCACTACTAACGAACAGGTCGAGCACCTACGTTTTCACCAATTCTAACCACCTACCCTCATCCACAACCATCTTCCTACTCTAATTCACTCATTGTTTTTATCTCTTACAAACATATATATATGTATATATCAATCATCAACTCACAATACCTCATTTGTTCACCCTCCTACACTATTCACAACACCCCTAATATTTAATGTTTTTGCATTTTTAAAATGCAAACAGTAATAATTTAACTATATACATTATAGTTATTAAAGTAACAATGTTTTGTCTCTTATATCTTTTTTGTAATGTAAATGAATAACCATATGTTTTGTTAAGTTGGTTTCATACCACAAATAATACTATTGTTTACTCCATATGGGTATTACACATTATATATGTGTTATGTTGCACATGTAATAAGTACATTTGTTACTCTAATGGTATTGTATACTTTTCTATTGTCATATATGTCAACACAAATAACATCTCGGTAGTTATTTATATATTTGTCCATTAACCAAATACAAATATTTTACTCTTGTTAATTTAACCCATATTTGTATATTATTAAATTCAACACAATATACTTCAAAATAAAAAAAGTAAGTGCTTGACAAATATTGAAATAACTTTATGTTATAACATTTACAATTTATATGTGTTAAATTAGTAAGTCATTAAATTAACAATATGTTTGTAAGCAAAGAGTATATTGTATAACAGTGTTTACAACATTTAACATACATATGTAAACAGTATAACAGTAGGATGTGGGTATAGTAAAGTTTAAACAAAATGGTTTTGTTTATGACAACTGTGGTGTATGTAATATAATTATGGTAATGAAGATATGATGTATGTGACTACTGTCACACTATATGTTAAATTGATTTTTATATGACATAACAGTCGTCTGGGGGATTTAAATCGTATCACAAACAATCAAACAAGTAAACACACTACAATACAAACAAAGATGGCATACTTTTACTATAAAGTTGAGTGTAATGGAATTAAGTGTTTGAAGCCTAAAGGCGAGGAAGCATCTATCATGGAGAAGTTCGATTCACACATTAGTCTCAATCCGTATGAGTATTTGGGTGCACCGTGTGTTTACATTAAACACCGGTCACACGACGACAAATTCTACCAGTTGCTGGTTGTTAAGATTGCAAGGTTTAACAACAATTTGTTTGCTACTCACGTGTTGGAGAATAAGAAGTTTAGACAGTTGGACTTGAACGTCGATATGGAAATTATCTGGTCATGTGTCAACAAACTTGGTGTTCAACTGCTTAACAATTACATCTTCCCCATTGTTGCTAGTAAAAAGGTTAACCATTATGATAAACCAATTGAAGGTGCCCAACTATTGTTGCCCAGAGTCAGTGGTGTGTCGTCTGTGTATTGTGACAAATACTATACTTTTGATGGTAAGTTGGTTTACAACCAGCAATCTAATGATGATGATGGTGAGTCCAAATGGGCTTTTAATAGTCAATTCACGCAATAAGATAAGGATGTCATTCATGATAAGTACCACACTATTAAAGTTGCAGTTGATAGTAGCCACACTTACAACACTTATAAGAATTTGGTCATGTTACCATGTGTTGATCATAGTAGTAGTCGTGAATTTTACAGTACACGTACTGTTATCGGCCAACTTGCTAATCAAACATCCAATCAAACAATGGATCAGACAAGCAATCAAATTACCAACAAACAGAATAATGTTGTTATTGAACCATTGTCATTAGAATCGATTAACATGTGTAAGGATATGAACTTCAAGGTTGATTACAAGTTTGCCAAGACACCTGGAATTACAATGTGTGTGACGTTTAAGGTTGAAACAGAAGAGAAGGCGTCACAGTACTCAAATGCTATCATTAGGTGTGATAGTGACGACTACGACTATGTTCATGATTGTAGACCACAGTTTGTTAGACAATTCTTCTTCCCTTACATGATTGTTGTTCCTGAAAACTTCTTGGATCTGTTGGTTGACAAAATCCGACCTCTAATGAACACCAACTTTGGTGATGTCGAGATTATGAGACAGACCAACTGTTTGGGTGATATTCTATCCCAAACCGTGACGATAATCGATATCAAAACTACCGATGCCAACAACAAGGATGTGTCACAACCAAACACTCCTTACTACATGCGATCTAGTCCACAATGGTGTGATCATTGGGAGAGGGAGAGGGAGACCGATGACAACGTTAAGTTCTTTCAATACAAGTTTACTCAATCCTCACGTCATCTTTACTAATGTAATAATAGTTACACACATTTAAACTATAAAACATTGTTAAAACACTAAATACCTGTTTGACAGGTATTTCACACATACACATATAATTAAGGTTGTCAATCACTGGAAGCCAAAAATACAATTACAATATAATACATACATAATTATTATAACATACATGTATGTTATAATAATTATGTATTTCAACATCACTGAACAATCTCCGATATTATTTTGTTACTCAAAACATAACCATAACACAAACAACAATATACAGTATATTGTTATATAACAACAATGTTAAGCTTATATGTTTACATCCTTATGGGTGAAAACATATAAGATATTAAAGTATGTAATGTACATAAAATTACAAAGATAACATTACATACATATATTTACTAGGTATAATGACATAACTCGTTATGGTTTGTAGTTCAAAATATTTATTATCTTCCTGTTCTCTTATTTTTCTACTTAAGCACACAATTGTAAATATATTTGTATGAACACCATATTGTAATGTTGAGAGATGTTAATACTACTCTGTATGTTATAATATATAATAACTAACTTTACTTGTATTGTCACATAATATTTGTGGATACTTGCCTAGCGCTTCGCTTGTCACAGCCATTTCTCTCTCAGTATACCTTCGGTTTACACAGATGGCCATGTAATAATATGGATATATTCGAAGTTTGTCATTGTGGGTTAAAGATAATCTAGATTAAATACAAGTTTAATCACATGGCCATCTGTGTAAACCGAAAGTATACTGAGAGAGAAATGGCTGCGACAAGCGCAGCGCTAGGTAAGTATCCACAAACATCTTGTGACAATGAAGAATGATTATCACAACAACATATATGTTGTTAGTTTGTATCTTAACACGTTCTTAATTACACTAGTACATTTACATAATATTGGTGATTAGTTGCCTAGCGCAGCTTGCTGCTTGTGATCCTGTTTGTAAACCTAAGGTTTACCGAAGGTTAGCTGCGCTTTACAAGTAGCTCACAACCGCTTACACAAATTTTATGTAATAATCTTAGTAATTTTGGGTTAGTAGTCCTCAATTAAAAATATGTAGACGTAAATATCTTACATATCTATATAACATCTATGTAATAACCAACCACAAGTATTATATATTATTGTAATATTACAATAATATATAATACTTGTTATCTACTGCAAAAATGTAAAGAGGTGCTCATTGAGAGAATGAATAATGTTTATACAATAACATAATAATCATGTATGTAACTATAATTGTGAACTAGAAGTAAAGAATATACAGTTATAAGTTAACTACATACTCTTTCTTCCCCTCTCACTATCTCATTACTCCTAAATTATTATATGTCAAACGGATATTTGTAACTTAGAGATACAAATAATACATAATAATATCGATCACTAATAATATGTATCTTACACTGTTTAATTTATACATATATGTAATAACTATTACGAATAGTTATTATAAATAAGATACAAGGTGTAAGTAGTGCCTGATCACATAAACTATTTGTTACAACGTGACATGATAGTGTACTAACATAAGTGTGAGTTTTTAATTTTACTGTTAATTTACCCAATTTTTACATTTTGGACTATAACAGAGTTAAAAGTTGTTTAGTGTACACATATAATAGTCGCTATGTTGTAATCTACTACATAATTTAGTATGATATATTTACTTGTAAGTAAATATTTTATTTACTTACTAAATTATGTACATGTGTCTGTTAGTGGTTACAGACGATGTAAATACATTACACCATAATGTTATATAAAACCAACACACATACAATTTGACATTATGTTGTAAATTACACTTGGGAAAAGTGTATTTTGTTCAAAAACAGCAAAAGTAGTAAAAGCAATAAAAATACTAGAAACATTAAAACATCAAGATATCATGGGTCAAAACTTTCTAAAGTTGGTCCCGAGTTATGGTATTAATGGTATTTTACTCCATGAATTGGTCAGCAAACAACCTATACCAGATTCAAGACATGTGACATATACTATATCTTACAATAATATAGTATTGTCAGTGATCGAAATTATGCTTCGTAAATCAAATGTAATTCTAAGCTTCAAAGAAGGTAGGGTACAATTTCATCATGCAATTCATGTAGAGTGGGATACTTTTCAGCACCTACTGAAGTTGACCAGTCATCAACTGTTCGATGTTATTAAAGATGTTTACATTGAGGAACAGGCTAATGAAATTTTAAAACATCGTGATGCTGCAATTATCATTGCCACACTTAAGTCAATAACAGGCATTGATGTTGGTTATAATTACATGCGCGATCATCGCTTTGACTTGTTCTGGGATAAAGGTGTGGGTAGAGAGGGCAATGATGTCATTGACATTACGTTTCATCATGAGTTCATCCATCCTGAACTTAACGTTAAAATTCTCATTACAAGTACTGGTTTAATCGATATCGATTATGGAGGTCTGGGCCTTCGCTACACATCTACTATTATCGCTAACAACCTATTTTCTCTGTCAGACCCTTCTGACGTTGACAACATCTTAGCCAGCCAAGTAGCGTGCATTTGTTCCTTTTATTTGGCCACCATCGATTAATTTAACCACACATAACTTGTATTATTAATAATAACCATATTCAAACACATATATTTAATACTTCATTGCACCAAACATTCATTGATTTGACTAATCTGGTTAGTCAACTATAACATTATATGTTACATACCAATTGTTAGTTGGATAAACATTTTGCCAGTGTTACACTGCCACTGTTGTGAATTAGAAGTAAGGAGTAGTAAGTAAGAACTATATATGTATTGTATAATTAACTATACTTGATTACATATTATATATTACTTTGTTGTTACCGTTATGTACCCCATACACTTTTAAAATTTACCAATTCCTGTCTCTATAAACATTTATTTGTGATTAGAAGATACAATTAATAGTGGTAACCATTATCAACAATATTTTATGTATTATTTAATATGTTTACATGTTTGAACATCATCGAAGATTTACAATTAATAATATAACCATTAACCATTATCACTGACTATGTTATGTTTGAACATGTTAAGTAATCTAGGATGTGTAAGTGTTAGTTAAATTCACAGTAGTAATTGTAGTTAATATTTTACTACACATAGTATGTTACAATTACAAACTAAGTTTGTAGTACTCTTGTTTCTATTACAATGTTTATACTTAATCCTGTCATTTGAAAGTGTATAGTGAAGGAACAGATAAGAAGTTAATAGTTAGCAAGGTTATTATGTATATCTAGACAACAATGTTTAATATTTCTTATATTTTGGGATGTTCCAATAGTACACAAATATAGTAACTATATTGTTGTTGTTTACATTCTTGTTGTTTACAAGTATGACAATATACTCTATGTTTATATTTTATTACCCGACCAGATATTAATTATGACTATGCCTCTCTTGTCTGATGATGTGAATGTGTTAGAAGTTAGTAGATGTAAAAAACTCGACCGATATTATACTTGAAGCATAGTTATCCCGTGGAAATGGTTGTGAAATGTGTCACATCGTGAATGTATTACGTTGATTACGCATGCAATTACATGGCTATCTGTGTAAGCAACCACCACAAATATTATGTGGTAGTAAGTAAATATCTATTACAGTATTTTGTCTACTACTTTATACTTTAATGTGTATCCATTCACATGATTAGAACCACATGATGGCTGTGGATAGTTGCCTACACAGATTGCTATGTAATAATTCTGGTACTCTCCTTCCCTCTCTACATTAAAACCTTTAATATCTCTCGTACAATTACATAAAATTCGTGTAAGCGGTTGTGAGTCTAAGGCTCACAAGTAGCAAGCTACGCTAGGTAACCTGACCACGACCATCATGTGGTACTTCCAAGTATGTATTTACTACACTATTACAGTGTTACGTTAACACTATCTGCTTAATGCACACACTATAACATGTAAATAAGTGTTGTTAATAAAATACTTACTTCATTAACAAACACATATTAGTGTAGTACAGATATGTTTATTATTATCCTATTCCATTACTATACCTGTGTAGTCTATGTATTTTGGACTAGCTAATACTCCTCCTCCTCTTCTTCCACACATAAAAATATTTGTAACTCTAAGTTACAAACAACAGCAATTGTTACCAACAATATTTACTATACCAGTAACTGTTGTTAAATACATACATATTCAACATTATTAATTGTATACTATATATAGTATACAATTACATATATAGAACTACATGTATAGTATTAAGGAAGTAACTATCAACCAATTTTTGGTGTTGAACACATTAAATATTATGTTATAATATGTCATAGGGTGTAATCTATCTTGAATAGTGTAGTGGTAGTACTATGTATTTTACAATACGTTATTGTTACAAATTGGGTTTGTAATGTTTTGTTTATGTTTACATTATGTTTAAATAAAATAAAGTATACAAGGAGGTAGACTAGTAGTTAACAATATTATCACGTACTTCTAGACGGTGGAGTTTAGTATTCCGTGTCTTGGGATATCTTGTTGACACACAAACATAACAACCGCATGGTTGTCGTTTGCGTTCTTGTTGTCTGCATGTGTGACAACACACCTTCTGTTTGTGTGATGGCAGGTCAGTGTTAATTCTATTGTGAGTATCATCAATATCAAAGGCCCTACGATATGACCTGTCTCTAGCACATTGTTGACAGTACTTAACGGTTTTGTTTGTGTGAAATTTAAGCTCACGGAACATGTCTTGTTACGTAACGGTGGGTTGTGTATTTGTTACACTCTGCTTCGTTAAAAGTCAATTTCACTAAAATACCTTACACCACCAACGAAAATATATTAACATGTGTTCAATGAATTTGTACTTCTCAAGTACAAAACAACATATTGGTTATAGATGAGTTTACACAAAGTACTCATGATAAACTTATTTATTGTTAGAATACAACTAATAATTTTATATATTGTTACATCAAATGATCGTAACTTTTGGTCTCAGTGATGGTTAACAGATTGTTGTTGCAAGTGATGCCGTCACTGGTTCAAAATTTATCACAAACTTAGTTATAAATCTTCACAATAAAGATATTACTATACCGGTTTCCACTCAATACACTAATGTTTTCTACATTATCACACTAGTGTGATACCAAAGCCCCCAAAATTGTGTTCTTGTATTACTTAATGACACAAGTTTACGGTATATGAGATAAATTTAAACAGTTTATTAATCTAGTTCCTGACAAAAGATTGTTTTATTTATATACACCATATGAGTTTGTTCTAGAGAAATATATGTTTAACCATGGATTTTTCGATGCATATGGTTAAATATAAACAAAAATAAGGAGGTGGTATTAAATGGTGAGCAAATTTATCATACCAATATCACCTATTATAATAATCTAATTAAGGAGATGTATTTTTATCACACTGTCAATGGACAACACAGTTGGATATGGACACAGAGAAATGTGGCATGAAGAAAATAGTGGTTAACTTGCGATCCGAATAAATTACAAAGACGATCATTGACATGATGTACAGGAAGATTGGTATAAAATCAAACCTGAACAATACAATCATGACTTATGTTCTCAATATCATCATCACCCTCAACTTGAGTATATGGTTTGCAAGAAGGTTGGTATGAAAATGGTGAAATCCGTTATAGAGAAGTATGTAGTTAACGCAATATATTTTTAATTTATGTCACATGAACAAATAGGCATTAATGTCAATGATAAAATTATTTTACTTCAATATGAAGTAAACACTATTTAATATAAGCATTATTTTGTACGTACACAATATATATATGTGATTGAGAAATTCTTTATACATTGTATAATTTATTATATTATTCCTGTTTCCCAAAACACAAAACAATGTAAAATGTATTCAAAATAATAAAAGTAGTAAATGTATAATTACATCTTGAAGACGTAATGTTGTAATGGTAAAAATGCATAATACATATGTTAATATATATAACATTTACTATTACGACAATAGTTATTATCAACATGTTGTGTAGATATTATTTTTTTATTAACAATGTTAAAATAAATATAACAAGTAATAATACTACAAACCAAATGTATAATCTATCCCATATATGTGTGTATGTCTATGTTTATATTTAAAACAACATATGATGTGAGTTTTATATATTAAAAACGTAATTGTGTTAATTTAACATATACAATCTTACTATTTTTGTGTCTGATAATAAAATAAAACAGTCTGGCTCCTTGTTTGGATTAATTTTCATGGTGTGTGTCTGTGTGTGATAGAGAATGGAGAACAAATATCATAACTGGTAAACTTAATGTTATATTTGATTACAATGTTAATAAACATGGAAAACAACATGGTAAACAGAATGAATGTTATATTAATGGTGTTCTTAGACGTGAATAATATTATAACATATATACAAATATATTAACTATTGGATAGTTAATAAGTAGTACCAATTTTTACTATACAGTGCATGTTAATAAGAGTGATATAACAACTTCAGCTTCAAATGTATATTACTTTAACATAGTTACTATTTTAAAATTATAGTAGTAACTATATCTGTAAAATGTACAATGACTATACATTAAATGTTACATGTAATATATTCTTTCTTTCTTTCTTTCTTTCTTTCTTTCTTTCTTTCTTTCTTTCTTTCTTTCTTTCTTTCTTTCTTTCTTTCTTTCTTTCTTTCTTTTGCATATGTTATTAACAACTATGATAATAAAAATATTGTTATGTATGTATTATAGTCAATATAAACTCAATCTATATATGTAAGATTAATGGTATTTTATAACTTTAAGTTATAAATTGTTAACATGAAAATGTTTGTTTGTTTAATTATGTTTGCAATATGCACGCTGTTTATTTTAGTGATCAGTAAGGAATCAAGGGATCAAGGGATCAAGGGAATTTATCCATAATAAGTTTAATGTTTTCGGAAGTTACACCCAGATTCCTGAGATACGAGATAAAGTTAGCCCTCTCACGAGATGACAATTTCTTCCCATTTTCATAATACTTCCATTCGGTACTGGTAATTTGACCCTTTACATCTTGAACCACAGAGGGAGAAAGGTAATTTTCAAACCATGAATCCATATAACTTGATAGTAGTTTAACAACTGGTTGATTTCCAGACTGTTTAGCAGAAATTAGACCTTTTGCACCAAAGGCAATTAGATCAAGTTTACCCAAAGACTTTAGAGTTTGAAGCATGTGAGGAGTACCATGTTTGCAGATTTCAAGAAAGTGGGAATATCCATCCCTTTGAATATAAAATTCAGCCCATTTACTTGTGACCCAAATGTCAAACGCATCATCATCATGATTGAGGATTGCATTTTTAATGCAGCTATTGACCCACATAATAGCCTGTGTCTCATTATCAATGAAAGGTTTAGGTGAGAAAAATTCTTGTGTTACTGGTGGTGCAAAAAAGATGTAGTCACCATCGCTAGTAACACTATCAACAAGTTTAACCCACACTTCCAGATATTGATCCTCCTCTTCTTTGGTCAACTTACGTAGTTTCCTCTCCTTTTCATAGGGTTGAACTATCCTCTTATGTGTTTGTTTGTTTAAAAATCCAATGTTTGGTGAATCCATATCTTTTACTTCAGTAGTTTTTATATGTTTAAATTAATTAAATTCATTTTGTAACGTATAAATATTTCACATTATACTTCTAGTGTGTTTAAAACAAACTAATATGAACTTTGTAGTTTTTAATTTCTTTGTATCTGTAATATGATAGGTTATTTTAAATCTTGTAGTCTTTGATCTCTATGAGATAACTTTGTTTAAACTTTGTAATTTTAATGTTCCTGAATGTCTTTTTGTTTAAACGAGTAGTTTTATCATCTCTAATATGTGTATATCTTGGTTAAATAAACATACTTTAATTAAACAATGTTAAACGAACAGGAGAAGATGCATAGAGGAAATATTTGTTATGACTATGCAACTTTAATTTATTACAGAGTCTGGTTCTATACTCATTAATATTAAAGGATCTTGTTACTTTTATTTTTACATGTAAACATGTTTTTGGTTTAAATCTTGTATTTTTGACCACTATTAGAGGCATCTTTGTTTAATCTTGTTTAATTAATGTATCTACACGTTTAACCTTTTTTAACCAAGTAATTTTAAGGTACATCCCCCTCCCCCTCCCTAAAGATATTAAAATTACTTGGTTAAATAAAAGACGTATCAGAGAGATTAAAAACAACTATCTTAGGAATGTTAAAATTACAAGATTTACTAAGATATCCAAAAATACCTTAGTAAAAATACTTGGTTAAACAAAGATAATGATGATACCTCACAGTCACGAGTGTATTACCTTAATTTAATATAGAATGTGGTTCTATACTAATTTGATATTAAAATATACTTTTACCTTTACAGGTCGAATGATTTTGTTTGGTTTCGACTAAAAATATGTCGAAACGTATTTACCTGTAAAAACAAAGATAACATTTATACTTGTAATTACACATGCGTGTACCTTAAATTAATATATAATAGTTCTATACTCACTGGTATTAAAGAATCTTCATATTTTTGTTTTACAGATAAATATGTTTCGACATATTTTACAGATAAATATGTTTCGACATATTTTACAGATAAATATGTTTCGACATATTTTACAGATAAATATGTTTCGACATATTTTTAGTCGAAACCAAATATTTTTGTTTTACCTGTAAAACAAAATTATGAGGAATCTTTAATACCAGTGAGTATAGAACTATTATATATTAATTTAAGATTATAGAATCCGTAGTAACATGTACAGTCAATACTTTTATTTTTACAGGTAAAGCAAAAAATGTTTGATTTTGACCAAAAATATGTCGAATTGTTATTACCTGTAAAAACAAAGATAACATTTATACTTGTTACTACGGGTTTTATAACCTTAATTTAGTATGGGGTAGCTGTATACTCATTGGTATTAAAGGTATTGTGAAGCTTTATTTTACATGTGAGATATGGTTAATATATTTTTTATTAAAAATTAAACAAAATACGTTTACCTGTAAAATAAAAGATAACAAGAATACCTGTAGTTATGAGTGTATAATCTTATTTTAGTATAGAACCATTCTATACTAAAGGATATTGTTACCTTTATTTTTTCAGGTAAATATATTTTTAGTTTAAACTTTGTAGTTTTTATCCTCTCTGATGTAGGTTATTCTAAATCATATGTTTTTAATATCTCTGAAGTATTTTTTTTACCCAAATAAGCAATTCTATCCTTTCTAACGTATATTTGTTTAACCAAGTGTAACTCCAAGATATCTTCATTTAACCCTTTTAATGAAGATATCTTGGAGTTACACTTGGTTAAACAATACTTGGTTAAAACAAAGATAAGAATTACACTTATATCTATTAAAGTATAACTTAAATTTAAGTTATACCTTAGTAAATACTTAATCTAAACCTTTTATTTAGAATATCTGTAAAACACAATTTTCTAAATATTTTATTTTTAACCTATCTCAGATATAGGTTAATCTTAACCTTGTGTCTTTAACCCCTTGGGTACTTCTGTTTTAACCTATCTCAGAGAGTCATATCGTGTTGGAGGACTCAGCAGCCGACGAACACACTTTGTGAGTTTGTTAGAATCTGAGGTCGTAGCATGCGTGTCATGCAAGAGGACTCAGCAGCCGACGAACACACTTTGTGAGTTTGTTAGAATCTGAGGTCGTAGCATGCGTGTCATGCAAGAGGACTCAGCAGCCGACGAACACACTTTGTGAGTTTGTTAGAATCTGAGGTCGTAGCATGCGTGTCATGCAAGAGGACTCAGCAGCCGACGAACATTTATAGTAAGTTTGTCAGAATGTGAGATTACTACATTCATTCTTTAAATCTTAACATCACTAAGATAAGTTATTCTTAACCTTGTAATTTTAACTCCGTTTAACCTGTCCAAAGTGTGTTGGTTAAACGGAGTTAAAATTACGATGTTTAAAATGATCTATTTTAGAGAGGTTAAAACCTTGAGGTCTAAACCAAAAATATGTCGAATTGTTATTACTTGTAAAAATAAAGATAAAAACTACATATGTTATTATGAATGTATAACCTTAATTTAATATAGAATAGTTCTATACTCATTGATACTAAAGGTGTAATATAAGATTTTATTTTTTACATGTAAGATACGTTTAACACATTCTTGGTAAAAATAAAATCTTATATTACCTTTAGTATCAATGAGTATAGAACTATTCTATACTAAATTAAGATTGTATATTCGTAATTACATGTATCATTTCTATTTTTGTTCAATCAAGTACATCTAAGGTATGTATGTTTAAACGAGACCAAGAAAAGATATCTCAAAGTAGTCAAAACTACAAAATTTAAACAAAGGTATATTACAAAAGTTAAACTACAAAAGTTAAACTACAAAATTTAAATAAAGATATATATACACCCTTGGAGATAATAAAATATAAAGTCTAGGTTAACACTCACCTCCCTCTCCTATCTCAACAAAATTAAAATTACAAAGTTAAACAAATATATCTCAGAAACATTAAAATTAGGTGG
>Ga0302300_1000898_pt1 | contig 18356 bp, 19 predicted proteins | sample III_Palsa_E1_1_FD_198756 | JGI IMG/M metagenome (GOLD analysis project Ga0302300, IMG submission 198756) | Peat permafrost microbial communities from Stordalen Mire near Abisko, Sweden - III_Palsa_E1_1 | ecosystem: Environmental > Terrestrial > Soil > Palsa > Peat permafrost | place: Sweden... | reverse complement strand
TCCTTTTATATTTGATTATAATTACATAAAATTCGTGGGTCTAACGACCACGGTACATTACGTAACTATTACTACAAATGTCACTTGAATACTAAGAAATATATGTGTGTATAATATTAACATTAACATTAACATTAACATTAACATTAACATTAACATTAACATTAACATTAACATTAACATTAACATTAACATTAACATTAACATTAACATTAACATTAACTCATCTAATTTCACATGATAATATTAATATTACACATAAGTAAATTAGATAATATTTGTAATAGGGATACATAATATTTGTGGATTGTTAGTTACACGTATTTTATGTATGTTCACTAGAATAAAGTGTAGCTGACCTACGGCAAACCGATAATCGATAAACGATAAACGGTAAGTGTAGCAAAAAAGAGAAAGGGTGAAAAAGGTAAAAGTTGGTAAACCAAAACATACACTTAAATCAAATATGTAATTGTGTATAATTATTTATTTATTCAAGTATGTATACATAAAATATATGTGTTCAACAATCCATAGATATTTATGTGGTTAATACATGGGATTAAAATAAATATTAAACTATAGTTATTATATATTATTATAATATATAAATTACAATTAAATAGTTAAATAATTAACGTTATTGTTACTATCCATATAATAAATATTTAACATTGTTTATCTTTGTATTTATTACTGTAACAATAATAATAATAATATACTTATCTATTACATTTTAACATGTTAAATTATAACCTTTTATGTAATTATGGTTCCAGTTATACTATACGTTTACTTCATAATGAAGTAAAAGATATGTTGGATAATCTTAATAATACTAGCTGACAATACGTACTGTGAAAGTAGACATATAATGTAAATAAAGAGGAGATAATAGAGAGGAGTGAGATAAGATGTAAGAGATAATACAAAGTATGTTCTTGGATAGAGTTATTTAAAACAACCAGCTTTTGCTACATAGATTATATGTAATTATTCATAGATATGAATAATTTTATCATTAATATGTTTATAATTTATGTTAGTAATATTAAAGCATATATAAGTTTGACTTATATATTAACTATTGTATATTTATAATATATAATTGCATACTTTTATTGTTTTTATTGTTTTTACCTCTATCATATACAATATAAATATACTTTATAATATATATATATATATATATATATTTATACAATAGATAAAATATTAAATTATATGTTAACAATATTAACATATACAATATAAACATTAAACTTATTAATAATAATAAGTTTATTATAACTATAATTTGTATACAAAATATATAAATAATGTAACACCATTTATAGTTTACATGTTGGTATTAAAATACTTTAAAGTAGTAATCTAATTACTACATATGTTTTATTTTTATTTACATTTTAGTGTGTTTGACATACACACACTAGCCATTACAATGAACAACACCCATTTTGACAGAAAATTTCCGACATGACATATTTTTTGGTTTTCCGTACAAAGTTGGTAAAAACCAAATATTAAAAATATAAAAATATTACAATAATTCATAATTGAGCATAGATTGTATATGCGATAACTATCATGTAACAAGTTAACATTATTTTACTATTTTACTATTTTTTGGTATATGTATAGTATTTTATCTCTCTTTCCTTTCTCCCATATACACACACATGTATACAAATAATTTACAAAATACGCACAAGTTTTTAGTTATACTATGTTTTAAGATTTTGACATAAACTTATATTCACACTTATAATTATTATAAATAGTAATAGTAATGGTATTTTTATTATATTAATTCACAACATTGAATATGTAAGAGTTAATGATATAATATATGTAATCCCATGTTTATCTTTTTTGTATTCTCTTCTTTTGTTAGTTTGTTATTAGACATCTATTTTTCCGTCTTATATATATACTATTATTTCTTTTTACAATTATATATAATTACACAAAATATGTGTAACTATTGATCCACAATATTTTGTATATATTACCAACAATGTTATACAAATATTATTACCAATCCACTTTCACATGTATTTATAGTTAATATGTGGTGAATTATATAATTTTCGTGAATGGTTAAAATACACGAATTTTACTAAAATAAACCAAAAATAAACTTTGTTAAAACATTTAGCTATCCTTTTGATACACCGTGTTTATAACCTACATTTAAATTTACAGCTTGTAATTTTAATGAACCAAATTATACAAATTATTTAAACATATAATTGTTAGTAATTAAATATTTATTAGAGTGAATTTACATAAAATTCGTGTATTTAACCATCCACGATTATTGTGGATTTATAAATTAATAATTTACATATATACTCATGATTATCGTGGATGGTTAAATACACGAATTTTGTGCAATTATTACAGTAATGGTAAATATTAATAGGGAAAAATAAAGTAAAGAGAATGATCATGAAGAGAATATAGAGAGTTAATTTTACATGCAAAAAATTATGTCAACAAACATTTTTTCCATTAAAATAATATCGACAAAGTAATGTCGTTATTTATACTTAATATTCCACAATTTAACAATGTTATTTTAATGGAAAAAATCGTTTAAGATTTTTTTTCACACAAAATGTTTGTTGACATAATTACAATTATATAAAATCTGTGTAGGTAATTACCATCCACAATATTATGTGTCCATTAAAGTTATATGATAGAAAATAACAGAATAAATTAAAGGTAATGTATTTGTATAAATTGTAGATTATCTTTGATGTTGTACGTGATAAGGCCATGGTCATTAGATACATTAATATTATGTATTTTATCCGTAGGTGGTAATTATTTTTATTCTTTTATTTGAGAGATAACGAGTAGTTAAACTAATACATATATGACAGTATAGAACAATTCTATACTAATTAAATATCCAAGTGAGAATATACTTTATTAATAACTATACTTTAATTATTATAACACTAAATATTAGTTAATATAATTTTTGGTAAGAAATTATAATACAAGAATATGTTATCTTCCTCCTTCCTCTTTCTTTTCTTTCTCCATACTCCAAGTAAATATTTTTGTATTATAATTTCTTACCAAAAATTATATTAACTAATATTTAGTGTTATAATAATTAAAGTATAATTATTAATAAAAGTATATTCTCACTTGGATATTTAATTAGTATAGAATTGTTTTATATTGTCTAATAGACAAAAGATTAATAACTTGTCATCTCTGTCCTTTTTTTCTACATGGATATTGTAATAATTGTATATTCTATTAACAATACTATTTAAGTTAATTATTATTATTAATAATCGTATTATTAATATTATAACCAAAATAATTATTGGTGATATACTCATATATTTACATGATAGACTGTGGATATTTGAATACACAAATTTTATGTAATTATAATAATATTTGTATAAATTTACCTACATTCAATAATACATAATAATAATAATAATAATATCTTATATTTTCGCACATAAAAGTTATTGTAAAATACATAATTATTATGTATTTTAAGTATTGTTGTTACTTATATATTTTTGGTATTACTCATTGTTAATGATGTTCAACATGAATTTTTCCCACTCATTCATAATAGTTTGGATAAATTCAACATTACACTTAATTGTTGTGTTCGAATCAGACGATCCTAACTCTAGGTATGTATCAAAATTGCTTTCACACTTACCTGCAATCTTTCCTATGGTTTGATATAAAACATCTAACGTTGATGTTATACCATGATGGTTATTATGACAATAACTTATTTCCTCACGTAAAGATCTGATGAATTGGAACAGATCTGATGATGATGACGTCGGTGAAGTGCTAAGCATGCTTTCTCCAAAGTCACCAATAACAGTACGAAATTTACCATCTCTCATAACTATAAAGACATTACCAGCATGTAAGTCACCATGGTAAATACCCAACCGTGCTAATACCAATAAGGATTCCAGCACTTCAGTTATCATACGATAAATATCCTGTTGTATGATAACACAATACTTTATCTTTTGTTTGATATCACACATGGCCATTTCCATGATTAATATACCATTATCATTATCATTATCATGATCATTATCATTAATACCAGAATGACAAACTTGTCCTTTGATGTAATACAAGAAGTATAAATTATTATTAACGTCATGTTGTAACAATTTATTAATTGTAATTTCATGGTCCAACTTATGTGCATACTTCAAAACTTTAACAGCCACCCTAGTGTTGTTAATTTTACCAGCGTATACTTTGGCATTAAAGTTTTCTGATCCAATACGCCAAACCAGTTCCAATTGATCATCAACATCATAATTTTGAATTGTAATAATACATAAGAATTTGTTCAGGTCCAACTCTGATGGTATATTAATGCCAGTGTAATATTGTGTCGGTATATTAAACATTTTAACTGGGGGTGAGGGGTATAGAGGTTACAATGGTACTATCAGTTTAATGTCAAGGAATCAATTCTACACACGAATGGTAATAAAATTATTGTATCACTAACAAGTAAATAAAATAAAAATAGTTTATATGTTTAAACCCATATATATATATATATATACATTACATGGTTATTAATATTATTATACATTATTAGAGTAATAAAAGGATAATAACAGGGTAAGAAAAAATATGACTATGGTATATGGGATTTATGTATTTAAACATTATTTGGTATCAAATCAATACAAAAAACAGTAACTTTATATGAATTATAGATAGTAGTTTACATTATATACGTAAACACATTTACAATAATGTTATTTAGGTCATAATTACTTTGTATATGTTAGGTGAGTAATAATTGTATTACATATAAATTATTGTTTGTTGGGGTGGGGGTGGGGTGGGGGGTGTTAAATAACATAAAATGATTTTATGTGCCTAAAATCATGGAGATGGAAGTGGATTGAAAAATGTCAGGAACGACTAAAAACGAAGTAGTATTAAAGTTGGATGCTGCATTACGTAAGATGATAATTAAGCATCATGCTAAAAGTAAACTTGAACATGATGCAGGTGTTTATCACTATTTTCGTGTTGCACGTGATACGCTAGATAAAGAAATTGGTCTTAGTCGGGGGTCTCACAAATGGTCTACCGAACTGCTTCATGATAAATACAACAGTACCGAAATTACCGACTTGGATGACAAAGAAATCTATGTTCATTTAGTTTCAGATATAAACAAGATCATAACTGCCAATACTGAATTTTGTCAAAATTATAACAATATTAGACATATGATGATACTTAATTATAAGTCATTTAACACTCAACTATTCACTGAATTGCGAAACGAGATTTTAAGGGTCGAAAATATGTTTGCATTATACGTTACACATAAGATTTACTATGTTAACCTACTCATGTCAAAGACAGAAACACAGGTAAGGCCACATTTACCAAGGTCATCATTAATGTCAGATGATATGAACCGGTTAGTATCTTCACTGTTTGATAGTATCAACACCATTGGTACTCTTGAGTGAACATGTGTGTATATACACACAACATACACACAACATTACAACTTTGTAACATTTACATCATATATTATAATCATCACAGTAATCATAACACTAATCATCACAGTAATCATAACACTAATCATCACACTATATATGTTTTAGAAACATATATCAACACTGTTTAATTTAATGAAACGTAAATAGTTTCTAATTTGTTACTATTGTAATAATATTACATATTTTAATATTACCTTGTAATGATTTAAATTTATAATTGCATACTGTTCTATATATTCAAATAACATAAAATGGTAGTATTGTAAAATAACAGGAAAATAAGATATACATCTATGTATGTTATATAGTTAATATTAAATAATATGTTACATATTATTATTATTATTTTAATATATTTAAATATATTTATACTTGTAGTATTAAGTTAATAATATTAACACTGTATAATAGTTATTACACTTCCTTATAATTTTAATGTTGTATTACTAATAATATTAAATTACTGTTAAATTATTGTTTTGTAAGTTAGACTTACAAATATTAATATTTTGTTGTATGTGTGTGTGTATTAGTGTATGTGTTAGATGTTTAGTTTATTATTGTTATTATTATTATTTTTGTTGTTCAATTGGATATTGATAAACACGTTTTCTATATGGAATGTTATTTGCAACAACTTGTGGTTGAATTGTTGTTGCTGTCTGTGGCACAGCAAGTCTTCTTTCACGTTGAGAATGAACAGGAACTTGGATAGGTAATTGTTCCACTTGTGATTGACTCGATGGAGATGAAGGTGAAGGTGAAGGTGAAGAGGAAGATGAAAATGTGTGTGGTCGTCTTTTGAATGTTGTTCCTGATTCTGTGTTTGATACAGGTTGTAATTGTGTTCGTGGTTGAACAACAACTGGTTCTCTTCTTCTAAATGGTGCAATTACATCATTAGATAGTTGTTGTCGTCTTGTGGGTTGAATTGTATTAGTGGGTTGTATGTGATCAGATGTTACCACGGGCAGATTATTTGCTCTCCGTCTTCTAGTTATACCAGTGTTGCTAACTCGTGGTTCAATGTAATTAGATGATGATTCATGGTGAATAATATTTTTATAATAGTAACCAACATAATCAGTCAAATCAGCAATAATTTCAAAAAATAACATCTCATCAGCATCTTTGGGATTGGAGGGCATTTCAAGTAGAGATTTACGCCAACAATAATTTACATTATCTTTTGTAATACTGGTTGTGTAATTATCGCTGACAAATGATACATTAGCACCAATGAAGATGTAGTCAAGTTCAATATATAAGAAGAAACTGTTTCTTTTATCTATATTAAAGAAGGGCTTTAACACATTGTCAATTAGGGGATAACGAGTTCTCACACGATCCTCAATCTCCCTTTTCACCTTTGCTAATGCTTCATTCCTCTCTTCATTGTATAATCTGTCCTGTTCTATTTCCTCACTTGTATCATCAACATGATAATCTCGTCGTTCATCATCATCATAGTCATCATCACTATCACTATTAGTGATATGTCTATTAGATGTATTTCTATTTCCATTTTTATTTTTATCAACAAAAGATACATATTGTGACTGGATCACATCGTCAGTAACATCTGTGTAACCACGTTTTGTGTATCTGCTTGGTCGTTGAACCATTTCCAAATGTGTATTAGCGAATGGTGGATAGTTGTAGACCATAGTTTCAAAATTTGGGTCATGATCAATCAAACGAACAAATTGTTTATTTTGTTTGGATACAATATATTTGGTAGTAGGCAAATTCTCAATTACGCGATAGTAAAGAGATGGTAATACCTCTCTTAATGTCATCAATTCATATGATGAATAACTATTGGGGTTATACAATACATATTGTGGATTCACGACATTAAAACCACCATTGTGACTACCAAAAACTAACTCACCATTGGCTGACAACAGAAATCTTGGCGTATTGACTGATTCACTAGCCACCTGTAACCATTGCTCTCTATTTTGAAATGGTGTAAACGTGTATGCCAAAAGTGTATCATTTGATGAGTTTACACCATTAGTTAATGATGGTAATAATGTAGTTGTAGTCACATTAGAAGATGAAGATGATGAAGATGAAATTGGTGTTCTCCTACGCATTTTTGCGACATTATTGTCAACGCTATTTGTTTACAACAAAATCAATTTTGTATTGATATAATTGACAGTTAACTTAACTTGGAGGAGGAGAAGCAGACAAGAAGGAGGAAGAAGGAAGAAGGAAGGAGATTTTTTACACTCATAGTTACAATAAATATTAAATTGTATAATATACATATGTTTATTGGTGACAATAATTATTTCAAATGGTAACTTGAATAAGTAACAAATAGTATGTTACTCATACACTATATTATTCGATGTTTATATCATATATTCATCCAATAATAATTTATGATATTTGGCTTGTAAACGTATAATCATCTAACTATCACTAATTTAAATATAAAAACATGTGAAATAAATAATTACGTTATTATAAGTATAACTACTTATTGCTATAATAACGTATGTTCTCATTAATCATGTAAATATAAATATAAAGTTATTTTGTGTTATAAATTATAATACATACTATTTTTTTTACTTCGTTGCAAAGTAAAACATATAAATATACACATTAAAATACGGAGTATCAGAGTGTATTGCTAACACTATTTTATTTTAAAATATGAGGTGACTATATAATATATGGAATATCAAACATATCAAACATATCATATCAAACATATATATATATATATATATATATCGTTTACTATATTTTTTATTAAAAATTGTTTTAATAATCTACAGTTACACCGTTCTCTTCCTTCTCTTCTCTTTCCCTCTTCCTTCCCTCTCCACCCACCTCACCCCACTAACATTCTTATACAATGTCCGTTAGAGTTGGAACGAAAACATAATAAACTTATAGTTGTTTATATTTAAACAACAGTTATAACTATTATTTGATTTGATATATGTTATGATGTTTTACATGCCCTTGTAGTACAAAAAATATTTGATGAATGGATTGTATGTGTATGTGGGGGGGTAGGTGATAATAATATTAATATTTACTTTGTTTTCCTATAGTAAAAGTAAAAAAGATATGGCTGACTTGTTGAGTAGTGGGTTAATGGCGGAAGTAAATGAGTTTTGGTGTTTATGTTTAAACTATGATAAGGATCAACAGGAAAACGATAAGTATAGTGATTACATATTAGCTGGCTGGGAATATCATGACATTCCTGATAATGAACGTCGTAGTATATACATTCCAAAACTCAATTGTTTACACAGTTGTCAACAGTTCTTTGCTGGGGTCGACTATTTAAAGGATATGATTAGTGAGGCATTCTTCTACTCTTTAGCTTATTATACCAGTAGATGTTACATGCAAATACCAACAGTTGATTGTGATAAACAAAGTACAGGTCAACATTTAAAGTTTCCTCTTAATATTAAAAGTATATTGTCTATGGTAGCTGATGAGGGTAGGAATGATACTACCGACTGGTCTATGATAGGTTTACTAAATGACAATAAATATTTCTTTTATACAGCTTGGTGTGACTTCAGTGGTTTTACATATGAGGGTGGAACACGATTGTACATCTGTACAGATTACAATCTGTTAATTACTCATGCTATGACTAAGAAGGAAAAGGTACTATTAGATGTGGCCCTCCTAACGAGGAAGAGACGTTTAGCTAGGATGGTGTACTGTAAGTTTGTTGAACTTTTATCTAAACCTCCTTTTGGCTATTACTTTCTACTTGACATGGAAACTCACCTGTTTCACAACATTAATAATGACAATAAGCGTAACTATAAACGAGTTTGTGAACAAGTTTGTGAACTGAACCATGAACTAGACTATGAACGAGACCATGAACAATTTAGAATTTGGCGCAAAGAGAGAAATTACGAACAAATTAGTAAATACTTAAAGTTAAATGAATGAAACAGTTAATATCTTATAAAAATAGAATAGGTGATTAATATGGTTGAATAGTTAATTTTCTGTTTGAATTGAATACGTGTCAATCATATAGATGAATAAACAAATTGGTGTACACCAATTTGTTTTATGTCACAGTGTTATGGTGTAATAGTGTAATATTTGTCATTGAAATTAATATATGTTATATTATGTGTTAGTTTTAAATATTTTTACATTACTCAAATTACTTTATTGTATGTTGTGTATTATATGTTATATGTTGTATGTTGTATAATATTGTACATATTTTATGTTTTATTTGTTATATCGTAATATACAATAAGTTACCTATTAATCTTATTTTTTTACATCTTTGAGTTGTAAACAATGTTAAATATATCGTAATTTTACATATTAGTAATTAATATACGTATGTGTATTTTAATCATAGATATTATATATGTATAAACTACACTAGTATTGCACATTTAATTATATGTAGATATTAAAATATAACAAAACATATGTATGTTTTACTACTAAAGTTTGTTATCAAGGATAACAAAGATTTATATAATAATAATATAATTGTAAATTTGGATATAAATATATGTTATAATCTTATAGTCTCCCCACGACTGTCTTACAGATACAAAATATATCGTCCTAATAAACACACTCATATATTATATTATTCAATAGTAGAAATTTTGTCTCTTCTATCCTATTTCTTTTTCTATATTCTTTTAATCTCCTGTTCTTTTCTTTCTCTCTACACATGTATATATTCATGCAATTACATGATATCCGTGTAGGCAACCATCCACGATGTCATGTGACCATCAGTGATAGTAACCAGTTACATTAATAGATTATACATGAATGGCCACATGATCATCGTGGATGGTTGCCTACACGGATATCATGTAATTGTTAGCATTAATACCCTAAATATGTAACTATTTTTTCTTTCTCTTTCTTCCTTCCTTCACTCATTGTCTTCTAGAATATGTATATGTAATATATACAACACAATAAAATTACAGATATATTTTGTTCTTTTATATTGTTTAATATCTTTTGTCTATGTGTATTTTCATCATCTCCTAACCCCCCTATTCCTCTCTCTCTTTCTTCTTCCCTCTCCATCTCCCTCTTCTTCTTTCCAATATTCTTCTATTACAATATCTAATATTTCTTTCACTTCAAAATTAACTAAATATAATTAAATACCTAGAGTATACAGTGTTATACACCATAGAAAATAATAGAAAAATATCTCAGATAATTCAAGTGTTGAAAGTTTGTATAATTATGTAATCATGTGATGGAAGGAGGGAGGGAATAATAGGGAGGAAGTGAAGAAAGAGAGAGACAGACGAACATACATTTAATCCTAATATGTTTAATATATATATATATATATATATAGATGTTTTGTTTATATTTTATAAATATAATATACACGTAATAGTTACATGTATTTGTAAATAATGTTGTGTTTGTTAATTTTTATTTTACATATGTGTATGTGTATATATTATGGTATAATATCTTTTGAATGTGTGGATGTTAATTATCACAACATAATTTATATATTTCATACATTTGGGCTGTGAATGTAGTTTTATTGTAAACGAATAGATATTATATATGTATTCATATATTACTACATTTTAATTGTCTATTTATATACGTTTAATATAAAGTATAAACACCATACAAAAATAAGGTTAACTTTAACATGTAAGGTGCTATATCTTTTGAACAAAATAACAATGTTATTGTGATTTTACATGTTATAAATATATTCACTTTATACGGTTGTTGTTGGTATTATTAATTATTAATTATTAAATGTAACACTGGTAAATTTACTAGTAATAAGTTTATTAGTAAACTTGTAAATACTAAAATTATGTGGTAAATAGTATTATTACTTATTATAATTTTAGCATTTGGTATATAATATAATACATATTTGACATGTATTATTAAATTAAAGATTGTTAACATTATTGTGTATACTTAACATATTAAAACATTTATAATTACGGGTATTTTTTGGTTTTGTTAAAGTTTGTATATTCCGTAGGAAATTAATAATAACCAACAAAAATGTTTTAAACGTGTAATTTTCCCGGTTACTATATTCAATGATTGAAGGGAAATAGTAATTATATATGTGTAACAATAATTTTAAAATTACAGAAATAGTGTATTATTAACACATACTATTCAAGTATATCAATTGTTGTATAATTTCAAATAACATGGTATCATATGTAATTTACAGAAATAGAACTATACCAAAATATAATAATTATTAAAATGGTAAATGTATAAATACATAATAGTATATTATATATTATATATTATTAATTTCAAAATAAAATATATGTTAATATAACATTGATTACTCCATGTTTTTAATCATTGAATACAGTAACCGGGAAAATTATACGTTTAAAACATTTTTGTTGGTTATTATAATCTCCTACGGAATATACAAACTTTAACAAAACCAAAAAATTTTACCTAACTTTAAACTTATTAATAATATTAACTGTATGTTAGATATGGTAACAAATTTTATTTTTATATAAGTTTGTATATGTTTTACTACTATTTTATATATATATATATATATAGTAGTTGAATTACTGTAAATAATAAATATTAACAAATATTTCGTATAATACATTATCAATAGATAGTTTATGTATTTGCGATCATGATGTAATTACCAATGTTACTTATTCGTTGAATGTACAAGCACACACACATATAAATCTCTGTAACATGAGAATGTATATTTTAAGTTATAATATATCTATTATAATATGGTGAGGAGGGGAGGGGGGGGGAAGAGAAAGAAAGAACAAATAAAGATAAAGTTATTAACAATATAAGAGTTAAATATGTTTATAGTGAAATATAAATTATATGATATCGGATTAAATTAAAGTTATATATTCTTCCTCTCCTTATTCCCATCTCCTTTTCCTCTCTCCTTTTCCTCTCTCCTTTTCCTCTCTCCTTTTCCTCTCTCCTTTTCCTTCCTTCTTTCATCCTATGTTCTTTATCTTTTCTATATACAAAACACGACATATTAATTTTATATATTAAATATATAAAAAATGTTTAAAGTAAGAAGTATAATTCTAAGTATGTTTTATGTTTAATATTGTAAGGTAATATTACATTTACATACTTAACATATTTAAATTAACAATGATTGTATATTTCATTATTAACATATCTTTATTATTATAAAACATTTTAACTTTAAACATACTAATATTTTTTAACATATTATACACTTTACATCTTTAAGATGTAAATATGTTTCCTACATGTATATACAATTATAATTATATATATACATATCTTTTTGTATTACAATACATTTATATATTATAATTCTATTAGTATAATATCTTTACGTGTTTTTAAAAGTATACTAACATACTAATATATAAATTTTAAAAATTTATATGACTATATACATATATGTATATACACATTGATTCTCACAGTTTTTGGATCAAGTATATTAATATACAATATGTTTACTTTAATATGTTATGAACAAATAAACAAACATTGACAAAAATATTGTTATATATGAATGATATATGTGTATTGGGAACAAGAAGGAAGGAAAGAAGGAAGGAAGGAAAGGAAGGGAAGGAAAGGAAGGAAAGGAAGGAAAGGAAGGAAAGGAAGGAAAGGAAAGGAAAGGAAAGGAAAGGAAAGGAAAGGAAAGGAAAGGAAGGAAAGAAGGAAGAAAGAAGATAGTGAGTACCACAATTAATGATAATTAGTGCATAAAATGTTTCACAACCCGAAGTTGTCAATTGTTTGGGAATTATAATACTCTATTTATAGTAGATTACCATTATCATGGCTGGTTGCCATTTTGGTTTTAATCTTCAGTAGTAAAGTAACTGCAACATCATCATTGATGTAATAAGTTTCATAGCGTTTAATCGCTGTCATAAACATAGACATGTCATTAGCTTGATATGATTGAATGACAGTTTCAATAAAGTCCTTATCTACACTGCTAATCTTTTCTACTTCATCTGTTAATCTGTTGACCGCAACAATATCATCATTACAAATGTTGCATAGACTAGCTTTAACATAAAACCTGGTTCCTGTTCCTGTTCCTGCTCCTCCTCCTAACCTAGATTCACGACATAAAGCACTATAAACTTTGGTCATATCAGCAACATTATCTTGCATGTGGTAAATTTTACCCATACTCTCTAAACTTTTTCTATAATATGTATTATTGGTGGTATTTGACACTACGTCATCGTAATATTTCAAAGCCATAGTATAGTCAAAGTTTTCAAAATATAGTTGTGCTATCGTAAAGTTAGTTCTGTTAATAGCATCAAATCGTCCACCATTGGAATACAATACTAACATTTTATTGTAGACATCAATCTGATCCAAATATCGTGACTTGTCAAATTTTGACATGGAGCCAACATTGCTCGAATCACTATTATAGTGAAGTAGTGATAACACATCAATCATCTCACTGTATTGGTGCAAAGCTTCATTGTCATTATTACACTTCAAGTGATAATCGGCTGACAAGTTGTGATGTTCAATACATGCATGATACCGCTTATTCAAGCGGAAACAGTTGGCTGCTTTGCCATAATTGTCAGCAACCATGTCATAATCTGGTTTACCAAAAATCCACCATTTGTTTAATTCCTTTTGTGCACACAACACAAATTGTTCAGCTTCATTTACACGCATACACATCCTGTTTTACTACTGTTTGTTGGTGTACAGCACCCACACTTTTATACACAATAATATCATTTTTCATTATATATACATACATACATACATATTCAAAAAGATATCTGCTGGTAAAATATTTATCCCTCTCATTCTTCCTCTTTCACCCTCTTCCTCTCTATCTCTATCTCTTCCACCACCCTCCATATATTTTAACATATTTTTGTTTTACGAGTAACAGTACATTCCAATTTGTACTTGTAATGTTGACATGTGTACATACACACATACATCACTAAACTATATATTTTACTTATTTGGTATGATTTATATCATATAACTATTTTTGTAATATTGGAAACAAATAGCAATAGTATAAATATGGTTTAAAATATTAGGAAGAAGAAAGAGAGATATAAATGTAGGAATATGATGGAGAGAACATAAGGTATACACATTGTAATATTGTTTAATGTAATATTGTTTAATGTAACATTGTAAATATATAAATACATACTTGACTGTATATTTAAATATGCGATGAATGTATGTATATATGCATGTAAAGTATAACAGAGTAAAAGTGTATATTACAACTATAAGTTGTAATAATAATAATTAATATTTTATATTTATAAAAACATAATGTCAACAGTAATAACAATTAATGGATATGGTTATACAATAATGGATATTAGAGAGAAAAGACCATTATACAATATTTATAATTGTAAACCTTCAAACCACCTATTTCAAGGTAAATATTTGTTGTCTATGAAATTTACCAGAGTTCAAAATGAGGCAAAACTTCTTCATAGTTTCATCACCAATAGTGACAATATTAATAATAATAACTATAACGATTATGTGAAATCAACCTCTAATTTAGAAACGATACTAGATTCACAAAATATCAGTGATATGTCAAATGATGATAAAAGACGAGTATATAATATTGTAGGTGAGGGATTTAGTACTGTAATCTTACAACCATATTATGACAGTATATATTTAACAGATATGATACAACAAAAAAAGAGTATCAATATAACATTACTCACCAATACAATGTTTTCTTGTTTGTCTGAACTACAAAAATTAGGGTTATGTCACAATGACATTCGTGAAGATAATATATTGTATGATACCGACAATGACAAGTTCATTTTAACCAATTTCTATTATGCAGATAAGATTGCAACAGAAACCCAAGTTACAAATGCTATGGAACAATATTTGCCTATCGGTTTATTATGTTTAACTTCGTATTCATGTTTAGGTTCAGATGATCTTTTTGCTTTTGCTTGTGCTATATTACATACAGTAAATAAAGATTTTACCACTTACCAATTTAGTAGTACACCAAAATCTGGATTTGATATTATCCCTTGTGATGTGAATGAAACTATTATTAATGATGACTATGATAATGACAATGACAATGAAACGTGGGATTATATTTATCCTCAACAGTACAAAAACTTTGGATATTATCGTATTGTTGATGTTAAAAATCGTTGTACTGATACACTTATTAATTATATTCTCAAATCACGTCCTTCACTAGAGCAAGCAATCAACTATTACGATAAAACTAAAACTGGTATTTACTATCGTTTAACATGTGGATAATAATCCCCCCCCACTCATGATTATCATCATTATTATAATCATCATCATTATCACTACCTCTTTCTGCTTTTTTATCTTCCCCACTCTCACCTCACCTCACTTCACCCTACCTACTTCAAGTGTATAATAATTACATGATTATTGTATTTACAATAATTTAAACCTTTGTTACTAATCATATAACTATTAGTAACAAAGGTTTAAATTATTAACAAATTACAAACATATAATTACATGATATTTGTGTAGTACTATTGACTACAAATATCATGTAAATATCAACAGACTATACATATGAACATCTTTCTCCTTTCTCCTTTTACCTTTCTCCTTTTACCTTCTTTCTTTTTTTTCCACATTATCCTACAATCTACTATACGTCTCATCTAAACTAATTTATATTACAGTTCAAAAGTGTAATAACAAGTATTAATACTATTAACATTAACATTAATAGTTCAAAGAGTATACTATAACTTATAAATACATACAATCTTTGAACTATATGTAATCATAAGTTATAGTATACTTAAAGGTAAAGTTAATTTATCTCGAGTTATTAATAATAAGATTAAGACATAAAACATATGTAAATAAAGGTGGAATTACTGTTTTAAACAGTAGTATACAATTGACAAGAAGATTAGCAGGATAGGAGGAAGGAATGAGGTAAGTGAAAGGGGGTATAAATGCAATTTTGAGAGATAGAGAGATAGAAAGATAGAGAGAGAGGGTATGTGTGAGATGGGTGGGTAGGTGATAATATTAATGGTTAAGTGGCCAAACACAAAGCTACACGACACCAAGGACAACGAGGGGTGATGTCTGAAGGTGTCGGTACTTCAGATCCCAAATCAATGGATCGTTGTACTATTTGAGCATAACACTTATGACATAATGAATGTTTACATATCAATACCATCATCTTCTTTGGATTGAAACATCCACCATAATAACAAAAACATATGTGGCAAATATTTTTATCATCATCATTAGTAGTCATTATTTTTTTCTACTTCTTTTGCTACGACAATATATCTTTTTTCTATTATTTTTAACATTATTATAATATCCTATTATATTTTCATTGAAAATATATGTCACTATTGACTAGTTTGTTTATTAATATTGTCTATGTCAATATTTTTTTATCACGTATATGATTGTTTTATTATATGTCATTGTAAATATTTATTTTTGTTACATTTTCCTACCTTCTGAATCAAAGGATATACTTTTATACCCGTTACTCGTGTAAGCACGAATCTCAATGACGTTAGTGTAATACATAATTAGGGTACTACTACCAACTGTAATGGTGAGAGATGATAAGGTAATTGGAATGCGGTTAAGAAGTTCCTTTTCCACAATAAGATCTAATATACCACTGTCAACAAAAATACGATAAGTAGACAACTTGTTAATGATGTAATTGATACTACTATCATCTAATGATAAAAATACAGCCTTAGCCGGATCATACTGTTCATGTTGAATGACCTTTCCACATGTGTTTGTAATGATAATGTCAAGAAGATTATTATTAGCATTGACAATAATCTTCTTATTATCAATGCTGCCATCACCAGCATCTGTGATTACCAGTTTTTGAATCTTTTTTATCAAAGTCATACTTGAATTATAAACATATAATATATCACCAGACTTGCGTTCAACAAATACTGGTTCTACTTTAAATTGGTAGAAGTCCATAGTAAAGATATCTGCTGATTCTGATCCAAGGGTCAAGTGATACACAAATCGTTCTTGTACCTGACCATTATAATACACGATCTGTTGAATTTCATCATTATCTTTAACGATTGCCGCACCTGTCGGCTCACCATCACTAAACGTCATATTGAGTTGATAATCATTATCCACATTTGTATTTGTACTTACACCTGTACTGATTGGCGTATTAAGACTTACAATAGTGTAAGTGCCATCAAGAACATAATTATTGTCAATTAGTTTAACGTTACCTTCAATACGATATTTTGGTTTATTGTAATAGTTAATACCAATAGTAAATCTTGTACCAACAATAGTAACCGTTATCACTGCATTTGTTATGCTATCCATCAGATCACCAATTGCATCTACATTAAGTGGTATGCAAGTAGCAAAAATGGGGTTCTTACACACCACATCATATATCGTGTTAATATATGGTTTTATCTCTACAGTTTCCGTATTACGAACTTCTTGTAAGGCTGTAATCAAGGAATCAAAACTTTCCATCTTTATTATCCCAACCTTTTTTATCACTGGATAATTAATATTAATTATATTAATATGTCAATAATCAAATATTTTTACTGTGTATTATCTTCTTCACCCACTCTTCTTTCTTTCCTTCTTTCCTTTCTTCCTTCCTTCCTTTCTTCCTTCCTTCCTTCTTTCCTTCCTTCCTTCAACTCTTCTTATTTACCCCCCCCCCACACTATTTTTTTTATTATTATA
>Ga0302300_1000889_pt1 | contig 18452 bp, 16 predicted proteins | sample III_Palsa_E1_1_FD_198756 | JGI IMG/M metagenome (GOLD analysis project Ga0302300, IMG submission 198756) | Peat permafrost microbial communities from Stordalen Mire near Abisko, Sweden - III_Palsa_E1_1 | ecosystem: Environmental > Terrestrial > Soil > Palsa > Peat permafrost | place: Sweden... | reverse complement strand
TGAGGATAAAATTCCCTCCATAATGGGTAACATTGAGATATCAAGTATTTAAAGAACTCATTATCGGCAAAGAACGATTCCATATCAAAACATAAAAGTAACGTATCAATATCGTTAATGATAATTTGTTTGTCATTTAAAAAATTAAGGTAAATGTCAAAGACAGAAGTATATGCATCAGGTACCTTAATAGTCACATCGGTAAATCCTGTATCGAATATCAATGATGTAATAGTATTAGATGATGAAATGACAGAGTTGGGCACATATATGACTTGACCATTGGTCAGGGTAAAGGTTATGGTCATGATGGTTATGTTTTACTTGTATATAAATACAATTTTACTGTATGATCATTATTCACACATTTGTGACAATGTCCATTAGCAACATAAACTACAATAACGTATTGTAGTAAGATAATGTAAATATGTTGGATGTATTCTATATATTGTGTGCTGTATTATCTTTAGCATGTATAGGGTATATCCAACATATGTTATAACATAACAATATGTATATTTACTAGTATGCTAACTTATGAATAACATTTTAAGTATACACTAGAAACATTGGGTTGACAAGATGTATTAATTGTCTAAACCACATACTTCCATATGTTGAAATGTGAAATTGTAATTATCTTTATAGCGAAATGTCACAAGTTTACTTGTTAGTTAACAATGAAGTTATTCCAGTACCACATGAAACAGTTGTTAACTGTCACCTATTCAAACATATATTAAGTGACGTTAGTGACACACAGCCAATTCCAATACCAGACAAGTTTATACCAGTGTTTGATCATTATAAGGATTTTCTTTATGGAATTAAATTACCTATTGACGATGCCAACTACCTATTAGATTGTTTCAACCTGGCAAATTACCTACAAGATGATGTTTACTTTGAATGTGTGTTAACACAGTTGTTTAATAATTGGTCAACAATGTCTCATGTTGTTTATGGTGATAATATTAGTAACCAACTACGATACGGTATATTTACTATATGTCCCTTATAATTTCCTACCACAGTACTATGTCGATAATAATAACTTTATCAGTCAGTGGTTGAAGCTTAACCAAAATAAGATTGTTGTTATTAACCATAGTGAAATTTATCACATCAACAAAATTGTGGATTATCATACTCTTAGGAAAAGAACTACAATAGGAAGTGGGTATCTAAAGAGTCTCTATCCGAAAATTAATTTAACTAGTTATGCTGTTATTTATAACATTGGTTATGATAGTCCTGTTGGTAATTCCGCTGATAGTGATACAATAAAGGTAAAAAATGCTTACCAATATGTATGGTGTAGTGACACATTACAAATTGAAAAACAACTTCCACCACTCATCAATTTAACTGTTAACGGTGCCAGACAAGGAATATGGTTCGAACAACATAATAATGTGAGGGTAAAGATGCCAATTAGAGATGGGGTTTTATGTTGATAATAACAAACAGGGATTATGGGAGAGTTGGAGAAGGAATGGAAAATTTGTAGAGAAAGGTCATTATAATCGGGGGAAAAAACAAGGATCGTGGGAATTCTTTAATTGGAATGATGGATCTCATCCCATACAGAAATGTATTAATATATACATATATCACTATTGTATTATAAACTATAGTGTTCATGATAACTATTATTACATATTACAAGTTAAACTTGTAATTATCATCGTAACAAAAAATACCGGCAGAGATTATAAACACTATTATATGTGTACTTAATATATTTGTTAATAATGTTTATATATTTATATATTTATATGATAGAGTGATAATAAATATATAAATATTGTCAACAATAATATTTACTATTAAATTAATCTAAATAAAATTATATACTTCAATAAATAAATGTATGTTCAAAAACACAGTAATGAAAACATCAAGTGGTGTGGTAATTATGCTAATTATAAACTTATAAAGAATAATATTTATATGAAAATTTTAATTATACCTGAACTTAGGTATGAATTTCAAGACATTCAAAGTTATGAGCTTATTGGTGATGTTAATCAGAATGGTAAAATTATCTTGTTGGGAAATAGTGGGTATTACAGTAATAAAAAATTTTGTGAATTAACTTGTTATTTGCATAATAATAAGTTGTATGGTGATTATATATTTAAAATGTACCATGATGATGATCCTAGCAAGTTTATCTGCACCACATTAAGTAATGATGGTATAGTTGAAAGTAAACTTATTATTTTAAGAGCTGGAGCCAACGACTGGTCTACAGTCTATACCTATAACAATAACAAACTTATTAACGTGGTTGACTTTACACATCAGATGGATATTTCCATGTTACCAAAAGAACTTAATGTAAAACAATTATTAAATTCATATACAACCATACTTGGATATTCATTAGTGTCTAATGAATGTATTGATCATGAACATGGTGTTTGTATTATAAAACGTTATAGTGCAAATTGTAATTCAAACATCAATTCAAACATCAATTCAAACATCAATTCAAACACCAATACAATACTTTGGGATCCATCTAATAATAAACAATATTACTATAGGTTTGATAAACATGGTATTTTAAGTACAATTTATCACCAAGATAGTATTAATCCTTTAACTATGAATAGATTATCACAATCTAATTTCTTTACGTACAATGATAACTACGTTACCAAACTGTTCAAAACATTTATTAACAAGTTTAAAATACCAAAAATACCAAAAACCAACAACAGTGTTAACATTAACGTTGACTTACCAGCTGTTTATATGGGTACTTACCAAGTTAATGGTTTCCCTCATTTCCCACCAGAATTAAGAGACCTCAATCTTATTCCCTTTAAGGGTGAAAGTGAAAGAACTATCTATCGGGATCATAGTAGGATGATTATCAAATATAATCGTCAGGGTACAATCATAGAAATAATTATTCCAGGTTCCATATACGCTGGGCCTGGATCTCCCCTGTTCATACCAAATGAACAAGATGATAACAGATCAGGCACACTTAAACTTATCAAATGGTAAAGATATTATAATGTTCATTATAAACATTTAAACATTTAAACATTTAAACATTTAAACATTTAAACATATATTTAATGTTAAAACAAATTATAATGTATGACAAATAAGAGGTATAGTATTAATTAACATTGTAAAAGCATTACATTATTTTAATGTAATGAATAAGTAAAATTATATTGATGAGTGTGTGTGTGACATGAATCTTAATATCATATGTATAAAATATTTTAAACATTTTTAGTTTGTGATATATCTTCTGTAATCATTGAAAGCGCAAGTAGTAAATTATGTTGTAAGATATTAAATTTTTACTAATAAATGGTATATGTATAACAAATTATAAGAGTTTATTATTAATGTAATATACATTAATCCTATTAATGTATTAGTTAAATAAAGTGCAAAAATCATTAATATTGTTGTGTTATCTAATACACCAATTACTAACCTAAGTAAAATAGCTATTGTTATAAACCAAAGAATTTGTCTATTTTCTATTATTTATCTAGACAGACAAATATAACAAAGATTGGGTATTCAAAATACAAATAAATTGACCTTGCTTTTAAGGCCATAAAATGGTAATGAATATTCATCATAACGAAGAAATTATTGTTTTTGTACAATGATAAACCGAAGGTGTATGTCCGATAGAGAAAATACTGACGGCTCAACCATGAGAGCAATGGCTGTGCTAAACAAGGTGGAATATGGAAAGGTTGGTATGACATCAAGACACAAAGACAAACAAAGACCAATCGTCGCTACAGATAAAACTACATTAAAGGTGTAAAATTGGGTATCGAGGAATGTTGGAGTTATGATGATAGCGATCAACCTCACACTGATTACGACTATGTTAATAACAAGGAGGAACAGAATGAAGAGATTAATATACAAAAATTACCAAATGATGATCCACAACAGTATGTTCAAAATACAAATGTACAATCCAATCAAATAAACGATGGCTTGAATGATAAGACAGAAAATAGTTTATTAACACTGCGGAATAAAGTTAAAAGATTCGTAACTCCATAAAGATACTAAGGCATAAACATATATGAGTTAAATAACGAATTAGAAAACATATCATGAGCCTACATATATGTATTTACAGTTATAGTTGTGTGGAGAATACCGATCACACTATGTTCATTAATCCAATTACAAGTTAAACTTATAATTATCATTGTAACAAAAAATACTAGCAAAGATTATGAACATTATTATATATGTAATTAATACAACTGTCAACAAAGTAAAATACCGTTTGTTTTGTATTTTTAACACACTTCACAATATGTTAAAACTGTGGAGGTTATGATAATATGTCTTGGTTAGAGACCACCCATAGATTGGGATAGAGAAACAACACTCAATTAAATACTCACATAGTTAACCATACTTTACTTATTAACTTTGTTGAATATGTTAAATGTATTAATTATGTTTATGTTAATAACAACCAGGTAAATTAAGGTGTTGCTACATGAAATCCGTGTAAGCATTTGTGAGCCTGTTTGTAAACCTAAGGTTTACCGAAGGTTAGCTGCGCTTTACAAGTAGCTTACAAGTAGCAAGCTGTGCTAGACAACTAACCACGAAAGTCATGTGATGATACATGTATATATGAATAATTATTTGTATTAAGTATATTTGTATTATTACATAACTATTGTGGTTAGTTGCCTAGCACAGCTTGCTACTTGTAAGCTACTTGTAAAGCGCAGCTAACCTTCGGTAAACCTTAGGTTTACAAATAGGCTCACAAATGCTTACACAAATTTTATATAATTGCACCTGGATATAATGACCATAATAAATACATTTGAACATGAGTGGACATTTATGTTATATAATAGTACTTATATTACTATTTAATTGTTACATTTTGTGATTTGTAGTTTGTCCATAGTATTAAGGAATACAACAATATCTCATTCAACAAAGTAAATTAATTCCGATAGATAATAATTGGTTAGACAGAATTAATCGATAAATAATTCAATACATATTGATATATTAATGTATACATATTTATGTTTTTTAAAAATAGCAGTATACTATACTAGATTTGTTAAATCTATTTCATCCATCCAAAACAATTTCTGCCTTCTCAGGAAATTTCAGAGGTTACGGCGCACCGGTATCACGATGTACTTTAAAAATATTATCGGATGACAAAACAAATACTATTACACTTAATACGTATTATGATGACAATAAAAACATTTGGTATTATAAAACAAGTTCAGTTGTTGATGGAAAAAATGCGTGGATCACAAGAGACGGACGATTAATTAGAGAAATGTTAATACTTCAAGACGATCGTTACAACGAATCATGGAAGGATGTTGAGATTTTACTCATCTATGGTGATAAATTAACTGGAACACTTTACAAGGACTATATATTCAAAGGACCATTTGGAGGTTATTGGTTTGCCAATAAATACCAATTTGTTTATCTCAGGCAAAAGGACAAAGACAATTTGTGATCCCAAAGATAATGGAAGAAGATTTAGTATTAACCAATACCATATTATATATGTAATTACAAGTTTAACTTGTAATTATCACTACAACAAAAAATACTAGCAGAGATTATAAATACTACTATATGCATTACTTAATACACGTGTTAACAAAGTAAAATACCATTTATGTTGTATTTTTAACACACCTCACAATATATTGGAATTATGGAGGTTACGGTAATATGTCTTGGTTAGAAACCACCAATAGATTAGAATAGAGGAACAAAGATCAATTAAATAACGGTGTAGTAAACTGTACTTTACCTATTAACTTTGTTGAGTATGTTAAATGTATTAATTATATTTATGTTAATAACCAGGTAAATTAAAGTGTTGTTACATGAAATCTGTGTAAGCGTTTGTGAGCCCAAGGCTTACAAGCAGCAAGCTATGACGAGAGCAGAGCTAGGCAACTAACCACAACAGTCATGTGATGATACATGTATATACGAATAATTATTTGTGTTAAGTATAATAGTATCACTACGTAATTATTGTGGTTAGTTACCTATCGCTGCGCTTGTCGCAAATTGCTGCTTGTGAGTCTTGGAATCACAAAGCTTACACATATTTTGTGTAATTACACTTGGATATAGTAACCATATTAACCAAACGTAATTACATATAAACCAATATTGTTACACACACTCTATGCAAAATACTGAGTTCTATCTATATAAAATCACGTACATGTGTATAGTGAAATAAACATGTATCATTTTGGTAATGAAAAGCGTAACACCAGTCACAACACATCTGTTTATGTTGTTTACATAATCTGTGTTGGAGAACACAATAATCCCTTCCCAGTTGTCGCTGGTGTAACAGATAATTTGAATGCAGCAAAATCTTTAGTCCAAGATGAACTTTTTAAAGGTACCAAACGTGGATATGTATTCGCACCAAAAGGTAATTTGTCACAGGAAAATGATTACACTTATATTGGTAACATAGACGACTTTTTTGATACTTATGAAAAATATTTTGAACCCGGTGTTGCTGGATTCGTAATAGGTGAAATGCCACTCATTAGTTAATGCACACTGTGTTATAACAAGAACAAGCAAAACATCATTGCATCCAATTATATCTATGAAAAATATACACAATAACAAAAATACTAAATTGTTTAGTATTTACTTTGGTTAATTAGTAGCCCAATTGTTTATGTTATCTCTTTACAGTTATTCTCACAGGATAACTGCATCATATCTAGTTTATACATTAACGAATATACATATGGAATATGAATACCCTTTCTTTTCACCAAACTTACAACTTATTTAATTAAAACAAATGTTATCTGTATCTACCAACGTAAACAATTATATGTATCTGTAAATATAAACACTAACTAAGTAACTATTCACGATATTATCAAACCATAATCCGAGATAACATCATATATTAATATTTTCACACATAATCACAAGTTTAATTTGTAATTTACAACAATAAATGTATATGTTTATAAGTATATATATATATATATATATATATAAGTATATATGTAAGCGTAAATTACAATATATGGAATAAAAGATAGAGTGTGAAGTAGTATTTAAAATTAGTATACAACATTGATGTTGTATAACATTATTGAACGACGTGAAGTAATTAATAAAATAATAATGTACTACAAATTTGTATTTATCAATATATTCCAACATATACATAAAGTTAATTGTAAACATGTAACATATACGTTAATATTGTGTACCATAAAATATACCTGTTATGAGATGTGTGATTAAAGGAATAAGTAGTTAAAGGAATAAGTAGTTAAAGGAATAAGTAGAGGAATATAAAGGTTCATAAAAACACTGGTAACTGACACTATTGTATATAAATGAATAGATAATTGTTGTACCTATCATGAAATAATAAAAATATGGATTTAACTAAGTATTTTGTTAAGAGTTATAGTGGTTGGTATCGCATTTCAGGAGATGATGATGATGTCAAGAAGCAAATTAAGAGTGACATTAACCAATATGACATAGATACTGATAGTATAGATGATAATGGTAATACTATATTACACATATTATGTGATGCATGTGTTGTAGATGCAATCATATTGTTATTGGCTAAATATTCAGACATGAATGTAAATGTTAAAAATAAGGAGGGTAATACACCTTTACACGTGGCAGCTAATAGTTGTAGAGGAAGCAAAGTAGTTAAAATACTTATTGACAATTTCAATGTCAATGTTAACTCAGTAAATAAACGACATGAGACACCATTATATCTATCTTGTAAAAGTGGACATAGTCAAACAGTTGAAGTGCTCATTAACAATAGTAATGTTGATATTAACATGACAGATAACTATGGTAGAACACCATTATATATTGCATGTGATAACGAAAATATAGGTTGTGTTAACGCGTTGATCCAACACCGCTATATCGACCTTAATAAGGCTAACGATGATGGTAACACACCTCTAATGGCAGTCATTGGATATTACAATCACGATTATGTTGAACTACTACTTGGTTTAAGTAGTAACATAAGGCATGTTGACCAATTTGGCAGTGACGATACACTCAAACCAAAATATTATCCAAACATCGATGACAACCCGATTAATATAAATCAAACAGATAATGATGGTAACACTGCATTGCATATTGCTTGTCGTGATGATTGTAATTACGAAACGATTTGGATTCTTCTCGATCATCCAAAACTCGATATTAATAAAGTAAATAAAAATGGTTACACACCCTTAATGTTGGCATTTACTGAATTACACTTTGACCTTGCTCAACCACTACTTACATGTGATAATATAAATGTTAATACAGTAAATAGTAACAATGATACTCTCATACATATTTGTTGTCATATGGCAACATCTTCTTCTACTACTACTAATAATATCATTACTACTATCAAAAATAGTTATGTGAGCCAAGAGGCAATTAAAAGTATAATTTTTCACCCAAATCTCGATATCAACGCCGTTAACTATGATGGTGATACAGCTTTACATATCGCAGTTAATACTAACAATATTTTTATTATTAAGTTACTGTTATCACATCCAAAGATAGATATCAATAAACCTGATAGCCTTAAAACCGTATATAAAAATTTATATGATGACAACAATACTAATAATAGTGATAGTGATAGTGGTAGTAACTATAGTGATGATGATGAAGATAATAAATTAACAACATTTAATTCACATGTTGGTTCCACGGTTAAAGATAAGTATGATACAACACCACTAATGTTGGCGTGTAGTAAAGGATACAATGACATTATTGAGTTATTATTGTCACATCCTGGGATTAATATCCATATAACAGATAGTGACGGTTGTAGCGCTATTACATATGCACAGAAATTCTGTTCACCATCCATCAAAACTAAACTATCTTCTATGTGTTAAGACTTATGTATATTTACATCTCAAAGATGTAAAATTACTTATATTTGTATTTATAACTTATTGTTTAATATTTGATGATATATATATATATATATATATATATATACTCATTAATATTGTCCATAATTAAGAAATTATCCTAGTAGTTGAGATAAAAAGTTAATAATGAAGGACTTACTAGTTACCATGTATTAATACTTACATATATAATTTGGTATAAGAAATACCAATGTGATATTGACATTTAATCTATTAAAAACAATATATTATATATTGTTACATGTATATTTTTTACTTGATAAACATTAGATTTTTGAGTGTTATATTTCAAGATAATTCCAATTGTTAGAATATAGTAGTGTGTACAGTACACTAATAATATGTTAGTTGAATTTTGTGTCCAAGGTATCAAAACCTATTTTTGTATTGGTGGCAGGGTCTCACATTTTCTTTTTATATACAACATTTCAACAGCCTAATAACTTTATGTATATATATACACTATTTTAACATCTTCATGTTTATATACCAACTGTAAACTTGCTAGATGGGCTTTTGTTACTTCCTATTTTTTCTATGTGATTAAATTATTAACATATATAAATTGTTAACTTAATAAGAGAATAGAACACAATTTATATGTTCGACATATAAATAAATTGATTTTACATTATTAATGTATAATAATTGCCCATTATTACTTGCTATAACAAAAGGTTTAATATTTCTTATGATGCTGACACGACCGAATCAGAATATGTGAAAGATGTTGTGGAGTGGGTATCTGGTAACATGAATATTGATATCTCAGTTGATGACAAATATTGCAATGTCATTGATAACTATATTGAGTTTTTGGGGCGTAATGAAATGGCTATTACCAGTAGAGAACGTTTATTGTTGTATTTTCAACTCAACACACTGTTTATTGACGATACCTATTTTAAGTATTTGGTTCAACAGGTGTTTAGCGCTTGTCACTGCGTTTGGCATAGCCTACCTTCGGTTTGTCGCTTGTCGCAGCTCATCTCATAGTTGAGCTATTTCATAACTGATATATCAGTTGAGAGCCATCAGTTGATGTCATAGTTGAGCTGTTACTTCATTTCCCATTTCATTTCACACTTCAGACCAGACCAGAGAAGGACCAACCTTTTCCGCTTCGCTTATCGGTTTACCGAAGATCAGCTGCGACAAGCGCAGCGCTTTACACAGATATTATGTAATTATACATTAAAATTAAGTATTGAATACACTATACGTTATAGTGAAGTATTAGATTACTTTAAAACTACAGGTCAAATTTGGTTTGCCACAGGCTAGCTTCGCTTTGACATATTTTTGGTATGGTTTAAAAATACATCATACCAAAAATTACCTGTATATTCAAAGATTTATAATATCACAATGATGAGTAGCAGGCGTAAAACCATTTTACAATATAATATATGGTTATATACTTAGTATATACTAAGTGCAATTACATAATATACGTGTAATTAACTATCCACAATAATTATGTAATTATACACGTATATTAATTAAATAATTATTCAATTATACTCATATGAACTACATTATAATCGTGGTTAATTGCTTACACGAATTGTACATAGTTTACCGAAGGTCAGCTGCGACAAGCGCAGCGCTTTATACTTTAATTTACATTACTATCCAACATCTCTATTGTAGTTACTGTAGTTATTGCGATGATATAAGTGTAATTATATAATATCAGTGTAAGCAACTTGCCACAAATATTATATGATAATATGTATATTATAATAGAGTAATTATTTACTCATACTCATATTACTACATGATATTAGTGGTTAGTTGATTACACAAATGTTATGTAATTGCACCTGTAATTTTAAAGTAGGATAATATTCTCTCTCTATAATGGTTAATAAGTATAAAAAGGTTTTATACTAAAATAAGAGGATATTAAATACACTATACCATATAGTGTGTATATTTCTCTCCTTTAATTATATGCTTTGATAATTATTTTTAGCTATATCAACAATTACAATCATGTAAGTATTCATTCATTCACATTAGGATAATTACACAAAATACGTGTAAACAACTGACCACAATAATTGTGTAATTAAATTAGTACATTCTATTACTATGACTTGTTATTATTTTTAATAGATACGTAATTTTCGTGGATAGTTGAATACACGGATATTAGGTGATTATACTAAGATATCTGTGTGGGTGGGGGGGGGAGGAGAGAGGTGTGATAAATGTATAGTTGTATTTAGTGCAACTTACCTTCGATTTATTCTGTTAGTAGTTACATAATATTCGTGTAAACCACAGGTGAGCTTCGCTAAAGCGCTGCGCTTGTCGCAGCTGAGAGATGAGTTGCGACAAGCGATAAACGCAGTGACAAGCGCTAAGCAATTTGCCACAAATATTATTTGATGATATGTATATCGTAATGGAGTAATTATTTACTTAGAACAGTTTACCACTTGTGAGCCTAAGGCTTACAAACCGAATGTATACTCAAAGAGAAATGACTTTGTCAAACGGATTATACTTAATTGATCATCTAATTATACTTGTATGAACTACATAACGGTCGTGGTTAGTTGTTTAGCTCAACTCATCTCATAGTTGAACTGTCAGTTGATGTCATAGTTGAACTGTCATTATATTAATAACTACTTATCATACAATATCGGTGTAAACCGAAGGTTGGTCCTTCTCTGGTCTCAAATGGGAAATCAAATGACAGTTCAACTATGACATCAACTGACAGTTCAACTATGACATCAACTGACAGTTCAACTATGAGATGAGCTAAACAACTAACCACGAATATTACATATTGACATGAAAGGAAAATAGGCATGTGTAGGTTTGATGATGTGGGGAAAACAATCAGTAATACAATTAATAGTATATTATATACTATTATATATATATATAAAATGTGTGGATACACAAATAGTCTACATGGTAGACATGGTAGACAACTTATCATTCCGATAGTGGTAACTTGATTATAAATTTATCCATGTAATAAAGATCCTTATATATAAGATGTCCATCGCTAGACCATGTTCTTTGTATTCCATCCAATTTTCCATAAACATAATTATCTTGATCCTCCAGTTGTTCATTAATATGCCAACGCTGGTTCAAACAATGTCTTGCTCCGTAAACAGATTTATCCATCGGATCAATATATATTTCTATTTTTTCTGCTTCATCACGTAAATTCTGTGGAATATAGTCTAATGATATCATATCAATATAGTTGTTTCGAGACATAAGTTGTCCAGATTCAAAATTTGTTTCACACATAATAAATCCTGTTCTACTATCAATGTTAACTTGATATTTAAGTTTTCCACCATGATGACTTTCACTTCCATTTTCATCTACATACCATGCTCTTTGTAAACCATGTTTTTTACCTCTAGCATAGTGTTCCTGATATTTAAGTTGTCTATTTTTATAACATCCTTGTTGTAGACCATCTCTATGGGTAAAGTAACGTTTTGTACCTAAAGTGTATCCATCCCTTGTTGATTTATACCTGTATTGACTTTCAAGTTGTTTGATTTGATTATTAATATCTGTGTACCAAACATCTTTTAACCCATATTTTGTATACAATCCATCTACTTCACGTGTGACATGATCACTGTCAATCTCCACAAGCGATTTACTAATGGTTGTAATCCATGTATAGTACATTTCGTCACCATTAACAGTTATCTGTTTATTTTGATTGAGACGTATCCACTCATTAAAAAATGTGGACCTCTTAATGTATGCATCAGGTAGGAACTCATAGGGAGCGTGTAAATACATTAACCGTGGATCAGGTAACTCATTAATGTGAGGATAAAAATCTTTCCATAACATGTGAGCCGCAGGAATTAAATACGTGAAAAAATCATTGTCAGCAAAGAACGATTCCAATTTAAAACATAAAAGTAATGTGTTTACATCATTGATGATAATTGGGATACTATTCAAAAAATCAAAGTAGTAATTAAACACAGATGTGTATACAACTGGTACGGTGATAGTCACGTTGTTTGATTGTGTGTCTTCCAACAAAGAAGTGATAGTCTCGGAAGTTGAAACTAATGCGTTGGTTACAAGTATCATTTTATCATCACTGAGATTGAATGTTACGGTCATTATTAATGAGATTGATTTATAACATTTAAATATTAGTTATCATTTCACTACATAACCATTATATCAACATCCATAACAACATGATTATTACATGATAACATATTGTGTATATATACACATATATACTACGTTTGTAATAAAATATATTTTCAACCATATTAACATTATAAATAAAATAACACATATTAGTCAAACTAAAATGTTTTGATAATTATACATGTTCAATACACCTAACTTTATTTGGTAATTGTGGGATGATAAACTTTACTTACTCATAGTATGTGTATATATATATAAAAGAACATTAAAATGCATATATTTGACAAACTTTACATTTTTGGTGTCAAAATAAAATACTCTTATATTTACATGTTAATATTTCTCACTTGCAATATACTCACAAATTGTATTTGTGAGGTTTAGATATTTTAACATTGTTCGATATAGATATTTCTTACAGTTAAGTAGATTGTATTTCTTTATCATCCTTCTTTCTCTTTCCCTCTTTTCCCACTCACACACACACACCCTTTAGATGAAAATAATAAATTGATGTTATGAAATTGTCGATGTTGATATTAACTTACCATATTCATATACCTTTGTAACAACTTCAACATTATCTTTTGGTAACTGTTGTAAGAAATTACAAGTTGTAAGGCAATTTGTGTTTAGTTTATCACCACCATTATTATATGTTGTAATTGTTTCCGTTGTGATTCCAGTAAAATTATTATCACCATTGGTAAATTCAAACTCCGAAACAATTACACTGGATGTTAATGGGTAATTATTCTTATCAACATCATGATAGTGTATATTAGTTTCTTTACTACATTCGTACTTAACGTTGTCAAGGTCATCATATTCATATACACTATCTACATATTTTATAAGTTTACCATGTTGATATGTTTGAAAACAACAATTATAAAGTTCTCCATAATAATTATAATGGTAGTCTTTAATGATATAATTCTGTTTATCATTATTATTTAAAAAGCAAATTGTTACTGTTTCTGGTACTCCAGCTACTGATAGTATATATGTACAATCCATGCCTTGAATGTGATATTGATATGTGATGTCATATCCATCATGGTCAATAGACATTGTTGTGGTATCAAACATTGAAACTTCAAATACTTGGTGCCAAAAGTGTAACTTTGATTCTATCTCTAGTACTATGACCTCATATACAAAATTATAGTTTGTAGTTGCAATATCATTTAATATTGTAATTTCTTGTTCTTTATAACGATTAATCATTGGAGTTGACATATCTATTGATGATAGTAATTCTTTTACATGCTCAAAGTTAAGGATAAATTGGTTATCCTTAGATAACAATTCCTTAATTACAATGGTGTCAACACCTGGAGTAAACTGGGCTACCACTAAATGATTAAACACTTCAGGAACCAATCTTTCAAGTAATGTTTTGTATCCATCCAACATAACATGTGTTGGAAATAAGAAAGTATTTCCAATCTTATAAAACTCCATTTATATGATATCATATCATACAAAGTCAATTATCCATTGATATATGTATCCTTCTCTCTATTTCTTTATCTTTACATATGAATGTTATTTTTGCATTATTACTATATTTATAATAGTGCAAACATATTTATTAAGTATATATATGTATGTGTGTGTGTTCAGTAAAAATCCATTACTTAAGTGATAAAAATATATACGATCTTTTAAAACATAATTTGTTTATGTTCATTTAAATAATCTTCTCATCCCATAGACAAACTTTTATTTTACGATGAGACTTAAAGTTCCTAGTATTATTCCATATTATTCTTGTAGTAGTTCATACTGTACTCCATTGACGTAAAAAGGTAGTAGATACTCGAATAATTACATGTTATCTGTGTAACCCGAAGATCAGCTGCGCTTTACACAGATAACATGTAACTTGTCAATGTGGATAAATACATCTTTTTTATTATTATTTTATTATAACATAAGTGTTAATGAGACCAATAATTACAATAGGAATATATTTATATGTTTTCTTATAAAATATTGTACTTATGTATATATGTATATATATATATACATTTAAATGTATTAGGGGTGGTTTAATCCAAATATATTTAAATAGTTAATATATTACATATAAGTATATAATTGTATGTACATATTTTTGTGAATGTATATCATTAATATTATATATATATATATATATATACCCGATCATGGAGTATAATTTAATTTGATATTTATAAGTATTTAACAATAGTAAAACATGTTAGTGGTTTATATTTCTTTCAACGATAAAACAGTTGAGGTGCCATATGAGACTACTATTAATTCCAATATGATTAAGAACTTCCTATCTGAGTCAGATAATAATATTACAGAGCCATTTCGTATTCCACCTATTGCTGGGTCAGCAGCATTTGACAATTATGTGTCTTTTCTTCATGATGATAGGTTAACCATTAACAACTTTAACACACTATCGGAATGCTTTAATCTTGCTGATTACCTAGAAGACACTATTTACTTTAATTACCTCTTAACACAGCTTTTTAGCAACTGGAGTAGATTCTCTTCTATCATTAATAGTAATGATGGAGAAATTAGTCATGAAATAGGGTATAAAGTTTTACTACATATCCCTTATGATTTTTTACCACAATGGTTCATTGATAATGATATGCTTATTATTGAGTGGTTAGAACTTAACCAAAATGTAATTATTACCATTGATGGTGATAAAATTTACCATATTAATGAGTTTGTGAGCTCTAATAATGGACTGGGTGATCAAAGGGTTAAGTTAACTAGTTATCATACTGTAAATGGTCATAAACAAGGAAGTGTTTACGAATATGTGTGGTGTAAGAGTACACCACAATCCGAGCAAGATTACAGCCCACTAATTAACTTATCTATTAATGGTCAAATGTGGGGATTATGGAAGGATTGGTATAACGATGGACAAATGTTCCATAAAGGTTACTATGATAATAGTAGAAGACATGGACTATGGGAGTTTTGGCATCCAAACGGAAAACTTGAGAGTAAGGGTTCATATAATAAAGGTATTGAACAGGGATTATGGAAGGTTTGGATTGAAAATGGCCAATGTGAGAGCATAGTTCTTTATGATAAAGGTCAAAAACAAGGACTATACGAAAACTTCCATAAGAATGGAAGTTTGTATGAGAAAGGTTATTATGATAAAGGTCAGAAACAGGGGATGTGGAAAAATTATTGGTCTAATGGAAAACTTAGCAGTGAAGGTTTTTATGACAAAAATAAGCAACAGGGATTATGGAAGGAATGGTATGACAATGGACAAATTTGTAGTAAAGGTTATTATGTTAATGATAACAAACACGGACTGTGGGAAACTTGGTATGATAATGGACAACTCAGAAGTCGTGATATTTATAACAAGTATAAAAGCCAGGGAGTAAGTGAGTATTGGTATGATAATGGACAACTCATGTATATATACAGATATAATGATGAGGGTGAAAAACAAGGACTAGGTGATAGATGGCATCGTAATGGACAACTTAGTAGTGTAGGATATTATGACCATGGTGAGAAACAAGGATTGTGGGAATCATGGTATGCGAATGATAGTAGCCAAAACGATAATGACCAAAATAGGCAACTTGAGAGTAAAGGGTCTTATGACAAAGGTAAGACACATGGCTTATGGGAATCATGGTATGATAATGGACAACTTAAAAGTAAAGGTTATTATGACCATAACTGGAGACAAGGACTATGGGAGTACTTTGATGAAAATGGTAAGACCCTTTAAACAGTGTGAGAAACAATAACATAAAGCGAGTAGGTGGAAAATAAAGAAGAAGAAGGAAAAAACAGAAATGGAATAAGAAGAAGTATAATTGTGTTATTAAATATCACAAAATAACGCTGGTTATAACATAGATTATTGTAATCTGTTATTAGATTTGCGGTAACTATTGATGACAGGTGGAACCAAAAAAAATAACAGTTGTATTATCCATGTAAATAGTAATAAAAATATCATAATAACCAATCTTTAGTTATCAATGGTTATAATGGATATAAGGGGAATGTACCATACAAAGAGTGAGGATGAAGTTTGTATTGTATATTTGTTTGGACTCAAATATGGTTATGAGTATTTAAATGGTAGGCCAAAGGCACATGTCTCAGACTACAGGTATGTCCTATGGAGAAAATATTTAGAGAGCAGTGGCTTCGCTTCACTTGTAGCCAGAGAGAGGAGCTGCTCTAAGAAACATGGATGGGGAAAATGTTGGTATTTACCAGTTAGAACGAAAAGTTATGATAATGGAAAACAAGTAGTGACTGAAAAACCTTTGATGAAGATGGTAAATTAATCAAACATTAGGGTATGCATCAATAAAGTAACTCGTTCACATAGATTAACGATATCAATATCCATAATAGTTGTTAATCAACAAGATAATCATAACTATCTCACAAATTAAATTTGTGAATTGTATGTATACATATTATCTAAATATTTTAAGTGTAGCAAAACTATAATTACTATAGTTTTACTCAACTATATGTTGTATTAGATAATAACAATATTACATAAGTATTATTGGAATTTCAACCTAAAACATTCACAATGGTAATAATAATAAATCCCTTGGTATTCCTATTATTACATAATGGGATAAAACCGAAAGACAAACCTATTTTGAATCTGTCATGTAGCCAGTAATTGTTGGGAATAAAAATGAGACGAAATAATTTTTGTGTTAATGTTTTATCATTACGAGACAGAATTTGGATATGATACAATCTGTGATACCAACTATTATAGTAATATCTTTCTAAAAGATATTATAAATTTACATTGGTGTTGGTCATATGACCCAAAATTTATGCTTGTTGTTATTGCTTATGAATACTGGGTATTAATTATGTTGGTAATACACACACCCTATCATTCTTTTTTTCTATTACTCCAATACTGTTTGTTCATTTGAACATATATTACAAATTAATAATTTGTATCATATAAGTAAAATTGACATTAGTGGATAATCGTACAAAAGTCAACTGTTGTTGGAGGTTTTTCTGTACCTGATCTAATCAACTAGTAATAACTTCTGATGGGGGGGGAGGTATATCAATACTCGGCTCGTTTTGGTTCAAATCTGGAATCTATTATGATATCTGAGAATAAAAGACCCAACATTGTCAATTTGAATGACATCCAACAAATACATGATATGATTGATGTTAAACAGTTAAATGATGAACATGATACTGACTGTGAACGTAATTACATCAGAGGTTCTA
>Ga0302300_1000888_pt1 | contig 18465 bp, 16 predicted proteins | sample III_Palsa_E1_1_FD_198756 | JGI IMG/M metagenome (GOLD analysis project Ga0302300, IMG submission 198756) | Peat permafrost microbial communities from Stordalen Mire near Abisko, Sweden - III_Palsa_E1_1 | ecosystem: Environmental > Terrestrial > Soil > Palsa > Peat permafrost | place: Sweden... | reverse complement strand
ATTGTTATATGTTACAAATCTCACATAACAATTAGTAGTAGTAAATTTAATTTTTACCAAAAATATGTTTAACCTTACATGACATTAAAATAAATTATAAAGTATATACTTGTTATTACGAGTATATACACTATTACTTTTTAAAAGTGGTTGTAACACTCAGTAGGAGCAAGGACAATCAAAGATTGCCTTTTTAGGACAGGTAGTAAATTTAATTTTTACCAAAAATATGTTTAACCTTACCTGTCCTAAAAAAGGCAATCTTTGATTGTCCTTGCTCCTACTGAGTGGTTACAACCACTTTACTTTACTTTAACTTAGTATACTCGTAATAACAAGTATATACTTTATAATTCATTTTAATGACAGGTAAGGTCAAACATATTTTTGGTAAAAATTAAATTTACTACCTGTGTCTCAAAAAGACAATCTTTGATTGTCCTTGCTCCTACTGAGTGGTTACAACCACTTTTAAAAAGTAATAGTGTATATACTCGTAATAACAAATTATGTGCCCACAAATGAGCAATAAAATTAAACTTACTAATATCCAGTGAGTGATCACATGTCCATATGTATTGTTTTAGAATGTGTAATGTATTTTTATATTTACATTTATAACCAATTTCACGACGCATATTTTGCTATGAGTAACAACAAACACTCGTATCACCAACACCCAAAATGGGTGTGACAATGTTTCAAGTATTTCAAGTATTTCAAGTAGATGGTTAAATGAATGATTGATTGTTTGAATAATTGGTTGTTTGAATAATTGTTTGGTACAAACTATCTTTGGGTCATTATTTGTTATATTAGAGTAATTACATGGCAATACATGTAGGCAACCATCCACAATATCCATGGTGTTCACACATATTATTACTTGTTGTATACCAACATGTCTACATGGTAATTGTGGATGGTTTTGCCTAGCGTAGCTTGCTACTTGTGAGACTAAGTCTCACAAACGCTTACACGTATGGGCATGTAATGGTACTTAAATCACCTGGTTATGTTCCTGAATTGAATACAACCTTATTCATGTATGTGTTTTTTTGTTTGTTTGAAAATTGTTGCCACAAGTTTACATGTGTGTGTATGCAAATAAGTAAAGTATTATTAATAACAATAATGGGTGACCAATATACCATTATTGTTATTAATAATAGTGGTAATACTACAGATACAAAACCTACCTTAAACAAATCAAATGGTGTATTACCTATACAGTGATAGTATTACTGTTTCAAAACATTTGTTACATATTCAACATAATATTACTTGTTTGTTTAAACTATTTTATTAAATAATGTTAATAAACTTGGATACCTTGAGTGAAAAGTACAAATGTTTAATTACATTATAGCAATGTGTTCATTCGCATGTAAAACCACATCTCTTAACAGGTGTGAAACCAGATGTATCTTTGTTTGGTTTTATGTTTTGTCATTCTGACATGATACTTCTTTCATCCTATTTAGTCTTCCATTTGTGTTAATCGTACACAACATACATATACATAATCTATATTTCCAACACTAACACAAGTTTCCAACATTTGTTATTTTCTTGTAAATTCCTAAGTTTTAGGTAATCCAATTATTACAAAATAACATGTATTTAGTATTCTTTCTCCATACCAACCATATGTTTATTCACCGATGAATAATATGCCACATATTATTAACTGTTGCCGTTAACCACACATGTTGTAGTTCCAACTTTAACATTTACATGTTTTTGTGTTTATGTTTTTGTGTTCGTGTTTTTTTATCTACCAAATTCCACTATTCGATAACATACACTTTTAATATACTACATTTCTAATACATTGTTAAGATTAATATTATTACGGGTGTTTTGTTAACTTGTATTTTAGGTATTTTAGGTATTTTAGGTATTTTAGGTATTTTAGGTATTTTGTTTTGTATGAGTAATGGAGTATATTTATAACATGTTTACTTTGAAGTATGTTTACTTTGAAGTATGTTTACTTTGAAGTATGTTTACTTTGAAGTATGTTTACTTTGAAGTATGTTTACTTTGAAGTATGTTTACTTTGAAGTATGTTTACTTTGAAGTATTGCAATATAATCCACTGTATTTTACAATTTATTTTGCTGTTGATGACAATCACATAATATTAAAGTGTTTAATATCATCAAGACTATGTATGTTAACAATTTGGGTGATTAGTTATGATTAAAACACCTCAAAGGTGTTTACAGTCCATGTTTGTGTGGGTAATAGACTATTTACAATAGATGTAAATTTGTTGGTATTACAAATAACTTGGTGGTTACGATATTTTATATGGAATGGTTATTATTCACATACAATATTCTATATTTAAATTGTAGTTAAATTGTGTAACAGACAGCTAAATCTTTCCAGGAAAGGTTTTGGTAGTATATGTAAGTGTTGAATGTGTTGAATGTGTAGGAGGTTAATAATACAAAATAAAAGTTCTGAGTCTAGGTGGAGGTGAGGGGTCAGGGAAGAACATCCTAACATAGTCAATTAGTGTATCATCGTGAGCGTTGGTATCAGATGATGAACCATAAACCTTCTTACCATTGAGGACACCGTCAGTGTAAAAACCACTATTGTTGTTGGATAGTGACAGCAACTCATAACCAAGAATGCTTGGTTTTGTATCTGGAGATAAAATGAAAGCTTCAACGTAGAGATTAATGCCATGAGTTACATTGATAACAGAGCTAATATCTGTTAAAAGATCATTGGCATCATCATCACCGGCAAGTGCCATGTCGCAAATAGTATTAAATGAGTGCTGACTTAAATTATACCTACTCTTAACTTTGCTAATATCGGATCCTGGCATTGTCATACTATCCATGAAACCAAATGTCTGTTGCCTATTCAACAGTACACCACGAACAAATGCGCAATTACTACCAACATCAAATGGCAAAATATTAACTCTGTCATCCAAGAATAAGTTGTAATTCAGATCAGCCATTGTCCCTCCAGTAACACTGTTTCATCGCACACTGACCATTATTACATTAAAGTCACTTTTACTTATTACTACATAGTTACAACAACAACTATACTCATAACAATAATGTTATCATATGGTGAACCTTCGTAATATCCGGTTTATTAATTTGTTTGTATACTAACCATTTCAACATGTGTTAATTATTACATATTAACAATGTTAAACATATTAGATGTTTAACACAATATTGTTGTCACTTAACATTATTTATAATAAAGTTATTACTAACCACTTTAGTGTTTGTATTAAGAATATAGTAAATATTTTATCATATAAGTGTCTTAACCACTAGAAGGTAAAATATTGTTGACTTAATAACACAATTATCTTCTTTTTCTCTTTTGTGTCTGAGACATAAAAACATTAGATAATATACATTGTTCGACTGATAACATTATAATATTTGTTAATATCTGTTAATACTTGTTTTTTCTTAATTGGCTTGTTAAATTATGATCAAATCTACATCTTCGAGATGTTAAGATATACATATATTGTTACTAATGAAGTAGTATTAAAATGTTTAAATATGTTGAAAGCGATGTACAAGATAGACCAATATTTACGAGTTATTACCTAGTAGTATATACTGTTACATTTTTAAGTTAAAGTATGTTTAATTTTGTGTAAAAGTATAAAGAAGTAAACCTTTCCCAAAAAGGTTTTGTTTGTTGTGACAAGTGGTAATATCAATAAATAGTAAAGATGTTGTTGTAACATGACATCGAGAAAACCATCTTAGAATGGTTAACAACATAAATTATTATTATTAACATTGTATACAATTTACATATTGTGTTAAAATAAAATGGTAATTGTTGTCAGTTAATGGTTTGGTCTTTTTAGTCAAAGGTTAATCGTTTAATGCCAAGACAATAAATATAATGTCTAATGTAAGATGTGTTGTAACATACATTGTTCTAATCATGAACTATGTTTACAGTAAGTTAGTTATTTATAACAATAATATTTATATTTATTACTTGTCAGAGAGTTACGTTATAAAAATAAATAAAACAAGTATTGAATGGTGTAACCATACAAATTGCTACTTTCACTAGTGAATACAAATATTATCAGACAGATAACAATACTAGGTGTTTGATGTCCATTTAATACCACTTTGTCAATGAGGAGAGGCTACAACTATTGTTACTGTCAAATAGTAACAAATTGGTTTAAACTTGTATATATTATTGTAACAAGATAGTCTTGGTAGTGTTGGGGGGTGGTCGATTTGAAGATTAAAAATCAGTTTTATCCTTACTCCGCGAGCACACCAACGATTGCAATCGTAATAATAAACTTACTCAATAACAGCATGACTACAGCAGTTAACACTCTAATTAATATATTTATTAACTAGCTTAGTGTGTATTAACATGTGTAGCATTAGTTATAATACCATACAAATACTCTAATCTCACAACACTATCTCCAACTTTATTTATTATGATATATTACAAAATACCTTGTACATGTTTTACCCACATACACACCCCATTAACATATAAATAAAATGGGGTAAACTATATATATATATATATATACATACAATATAATATGTTGATGTTTTTAACATATACAATTACACTCTATATGTTAATATATTGCATATCTTCTGTCACTGGTAAATAAAAGTTTGAACATGTTTATATTTTAGAATATATATATGATTACGATTCGGGTTAGTAATAATATTGGTTGGAATATATGTTTGCTATTAACATAACTAAATAAGAACACTAGTAAGGATGTTGAAAACATTCAAAACATAAGTATATGTTAGATTAGTTGAGGTAGACATATATATATTCTAATACATTTTAAATAGTGTAACTGTTAAGATAAGGAATAATAAATGACAGGATAGGAGATAGTAACCATGATTAATACTACTCTACATTTATTAAACATATATCAAAGATGTTAAAGTAAATGAAGTTAAATACCATTAAATACAAAATAATGTGTATTCAATACAAATATCTTTCTTTTTATACTTCGAGTATAAAAACACTTAATTATGTTACTTTGTCCAGTAATAATATAAATATTATTGTTTATTATATCTTATCCTCACACTTCATTCTCTCACTGTATCTCCGAGATGTTGAGATGTTATTAATAATACATTATATTTTTAATAATATCGATGGGTGGTAAAAATATTACACACGAAATTATGCCATGTATATGAGCAAAAGCACATACAATACAGAAAGTTAATTATCATATGGTTTATATACATGTGTGTAAGGAGGGGGAATTTATCATTCCTGTTTACAATTGTTTAAGTTTATTTTTACTTAACATTTATTTATACAACAAAAACAACAATTATATGCTTGCTAATAAAGTTAGAGAATTGCCAAACTTCGCCAATTTGGGAAGACAAGTAAATTTGGGTAAACAAGCAAACTTACCTAATGTAGATAGACAAGGTCAAAAACCAGCAATGAAACCAAAACAAGTGTTGGGTACAGAGTTTAGTTATGACATTGGTAAATTTTTAGGTAATGGATCATTTGGAGCCACTTATAAAGCTATTAATACAGATCCAGCAACCGGTAATAGGACTAACGTGGCAATTAAGTTTATCTTCCCAGTAAGTGGTGAAAGTGGTATGACACAAGGTTTACGTGAGGTTCAGAATTACATGGAAGTAGCTGGTATTGCAAATGCAAATGGTATAACCAAGATTTCATGTCAACGTAATTTATTATGTTTTCACGCAGCTGGTGAGATCACTAGTAGAGATCCCAGTTACAAGTTTGTGTTTGATCTGTTAACTAGTGTGTATAAAACCTTGGGTAGACGTAAACCACTAGATACAAAATTACCCATTATTTATATTGTGACAGACTTTTTGGAGGGTGATGATTTGTCTAAACTTATTAAAGATGGTTTCAAAGTTTCAGATGCTGAGGCAAGAAACTTCCTATCTGATATGTTATATGCTCTACAATATTTACACAAACGACGTATAGCTCATCGTGATGTCAAACCGGAGAATATTATTAGGACTAAAGATGGTAATTATGTGTTGATTGATTTTGGTATTGTTTGTGCAACAGACTTGTGTCAAGTTCATGGTACTCTGTTTTACCTTACCAATGAAATTCTTATGTTATCTGATGCCGGTAGTTTCGTTCCATTACAAATGTCATGTGCCGGTGATATCTTTGCTCTGGGTCTGTCCCTTTATGAATTTATCAATCGTAAACGTCTTCATATACCACGTTTGAAAAATTACATCTTTAAGAGTACCGACTTACCCATACTTGACACCAAGTCTAAATTTATAAACGATGTGTATGAAAACTTAATCTTCAACTACGATTACATTGTTAATGATCCAACTTCCATCCCTTCCCTCCTAAAGTTGCTATAATACATATATATACACAATCATTACCATCTCTCCTGTTGTTGACTACATCCATTACCATCGCTCCTGTTGTTAACTACAACTATTATTTCCATTAAAATCATTCCGCTAGTATTTATACGACATAATGTTGTATGAGGAACATAAATGTTATTATGCAGTATAAAATACAATATTATTTTGTATTAAGTACTATTATAACAAAATTACATTACAATAATGTAATATAAATTATGTATATGTTGTGGTTGGTAACAACTACTATATGTAAAATGTAGTATGTTGATATGTGTGTATCTGTTGAATAAACACATACATTTACAAGTAGGGACATATTCGACAGTATTGAATAACTTGGTTATTCAAACGTAATATTAATATTGGTAGTGTGTTACACACATCAAGACAGTAGAGATATTTTTATTATAGTTTCCTATAGTTCTCAATCATGATGGTGAACATGTTTATCATCATCATCTTCACGCCGACACTGAAGCTTAAACATATAAAACTTATATGAGTCATCCCAATGAGAACCAAGACGTAAAGTTAGAAAGTCAATGAACTGCTCGGCGTTGTATACTTCAGAGAGACCATTGTAAAATACAACACAATACTCTCTTTCGTCACCATCGGTTGTAATCCAGTGTTCATTCCACTTAAACAATTTACCACCATGTGCCATTGACAACCAAATAAGAGTATCATGATACCTAGTTCCATCACCCTTACTAGCTCGATAGCCCTCAATTGCTCTGTCATAATCTGTCTGTGATATAACATTGTCACCAGGTGGTAATTTCACACAAGTACTCGTATACAAGTGCCATAGAATCTTCATCACTAAAATCGTCAACAGTTAATCTATACTTGACCAATATTTTTTATATTGGGAAACATTAAACATTAACTAATTTCAAAAATAAACACACATACAATATGTAATGTTACATACATGAATAATATTTGCTTACTATTACCACTTGCACATTCTCAAACTAATATAATAAATATAAACACTCTTATTACACTTTGTATTTGTAAACTATAATAAATTACATACAATATGTAATTTTATATCTTATATTCTGTCACACAACAAATTTATGTCTGGATTAGTAAACAAAGTATTGTTATATATGTACACATTTTACTTTTAGTTGTATTTTGTAATTACTTTCTCATCTCTCTCTCCCACTCCTACTACTGCTCTCACTAAAATGTTTACATACACACTTGTAATAGTATTAAGTAAAACAAATATAAACGATGTAACAACAATAAAATGGGTTATAATGTATGTGTGTGTGTTATCAACACGACCAAAATAAGAATACCATTAAAACAAGTAAAATGTTGTAGTGTTAAAAACACTCAAAATGTAAATATATTTTGACTTAGTTAATATAACTATATACTGATACATTTTAAATAACATTATCAGGAGTGAGGAACTGATGGGTAGAGGGAGATAGAAGAGAGAGACTATAGTTAAACACTTGTTAAACATTTTGTCAAAGATATTGGAATGGATGAAGTTAAACACCATTAAAAAAATAGTACTAATCCGATATAAGTATCTTTCTTTTATACTCCGAGTATAAAAACATTTAAGAGTGTGTTCAATTGACAATAATACAGACAATATTATCTATTGTACCTTATTTATGTCTCTCTCACTGTACTTCTTTTTCCTTCTTCTTGTTCACATATGAATTTTTTACATCTCCAAGATGTCAAAGTGTTATTAGTATTAGCAATCATTTGTAATACTAAAACTTAATTATATGTTAAAACATGTGCATATATAATATATAAAATTAATATCATTGAAGTATTTAATATTGTTTGAGATTATTGTCTTGTTTGAATATTATAAATTACAATTTTAGGTTGTGATAATAGTTTTGAATCATTGAATTGTCTGCGTAATATGTTATTTGCATATGTGTTATTTGAATAACATAATTCACAACCTTAAGTTTATAGTAATGTATTGATTTTAAACAATTAAATTGTATGTATATTATGCATAATATTAGAATATTAACATCAGTGGATAATGATGATAATGATGATTATAAGAGAAGTGATGAAGAATAAGGGGACAAAATAAAAGAACACATACGTCATCACCAACGAATAATGTATGTGTAATATTGTACGATTACAATTAAGTAACTTACTTATTAGTAATTATATAAGATGTTAAGTTTAATAACTTGGTTATTAATCATGTCAATCAACAAATTAGTAATTTTGTTGTTCATTTTCATATTAATATTTAGCTTGACGATCAGACTCATGTTGACATTGACGTCCAGCCTCAAGTTCACATTGAAGTTCATGTTCGTACTCGAGTTTATCCATGTAGAGTTTATACATTTCATCCCAATTGGAATCAACACGTGAGATTAAAAAGTCAATGAACTGTTCTGGATTATACTCATTAACTTCACCATTGTAGTACACAACGCAATATTTTTTTTCATTATCATCATGCGTATTAGTCCATTCTTCGTTCCACTTAAAAAGTTTACCTCTGTATACTGTCGATAACCAAATGAGAGTGTGATGATATTTAGATTCATCACCCTTCTTACCTTCGTAACCTTCAACTGCTTTCATATAGTCCATTTGTGATACAATATTGTCACCTGGTGGTAATTTTACACAAGCATCGATATATAAGGATGATATAGCATCATTATCACTAATATCATCAATAATTAACTTATATTTAACCAACATACTTTTTATATTAAAAAATATTTAAACATTTTAACATTTTAACAGTTTTTAATATACATAGAAAAATATTGAAATGTTAAAACACAAAATTATCACTAGGCACAGTAGTAGTACTAATATTTGTAATAAATACGATGTCTACTTGTAATGTGAAAATTATGTACTAAAGATATATTTGTTTTATCTATCATTAGATGTAAATGTTATTTGTGTATTTAAACTCATAATAATTTATATACTGCAACTTATTTAATGATTAACAAATAATATAAATATATCGGTATGACAGACATTTTACTTTTCTTTGTATTACTAATAATAGTGTTATTGTTGGGTGTATTGTTAATTACAGGTTCGGTCAAGCTTGTTAATGAGTACGTGCCACCATTTCGTGGTACAGGATTTTCTGAACCGGCGAGGATTAGAGATTGTGGTGTATACCAAACGTTTAGTATTGAAACAGATATCGTGGATAATTTGGTTCCAATACCTTACAATTCTGACAATCCATATTTATGTCAAGATGGTAGTTTAAAGCAACTTGCCAAATACAGTAACACATGTTTAGTTAGTTCAGGTTGTATTGGTGTCAATGGTACTTTATATCAAAAGAATCAAAAACAATACTTTTACCAATCATGTGGTAGCGAATTAAATGCTTGCGACACATTGGGTGTGTGGTTTTTAAATCCTGAGGGTTTATGTTTGGATGTAAGTAGTAGAACATTTACACCTTGTACACCTACAACTACATTATTATATGACAATACAATTCGTGTATCAACTCAAAACAAATGTTTATTAGATTCTTTAGCTTTAGCCGATTGTTCATTGGCACCAAACTGGTTTTATTCTGATGGTTTTTTATGTACTGGTCAAGCTTGTCTCAGTACTAATAATAATGGTACGGTTATTACAGTTCCAACATATCAAGACTCCAATTTACATCTATTCCTAATTCCTGCCCGTTAACAAATAAAAAAATTATATTAAATAATATCTGACATAGCCTATGACAGTTACCAAATAAATTAACATAATATATAGTTATAAATATTTTAATTTATTTTTGTATTAAAAGAAACGAGACGTAAAATGTGTAACGATAATTTTGGCGGTGGTTATGGAGGTGGTTGCGGTGGTGGTGGTTATGGTTATGACCGTGGTTACAGTCGGGGATGTCATAGGTGTCATAGGTATGGTTTTAGTTTTGGATTTGGAACCCGTCCCAGTTTTGCCTTTGGACGTAATTGGGAGTTGTTTGACTGTGGCCGCGATCGCGATCGTGGATGTGGTCATCGTTGTGGCGGTCATCATGATAGACATGGTTACGAAGGTAACTTCGGTGGTGCTGGTAAGTGCGGTAGTTGCAACAGCTGTGGAAACCATAACCATAATCATAACCATGATCACAATAACAACGATGATTGTGGAAATAATGATCATGACAATGATCATGATCACGACCATGATGATAAACATCATGAGTGCGGTTGCGGTTGCAAAGAACGTAATCGTAAACATATTTGCGGATGTGGAATTGGCTATAATCGCTACCTGTAAATCTACTTAACTGTTGTTTTTACTTCATTGTGAGGTAAAAAAATACATATAATATTTACATTGTATCATAATATCTATTATCTATTATCTACTATCTATGTTAGATAACAAATTATATTAATCTTTACCATTAATATTATAATAAGTATATAATTAATAGTATATAATATACTACAATAAATAATATCATGTATTCACATTATAAAACATATTGTTGGATGGAATAGTCAAAAGTAGTTTGTATTAACACATTACATATAATTTTAAAAGGTATGTAAACATACTTACTTACTTAAAAGTATATAATTGTATTAACATTCATCCAATAACATACACACACATACACACATACAAAAATATTGTTATACACAATACTATTTCTTTAAGTATCATAAGGTCTCAATCGCTATAATATAAAAAGATACGAAAAAACAACAATACAGTGTAAAATATTGTCCCTTTCCATTTTTCTTCTACACCCCATTTTTTTATGATGAAAAAATATAACACACTAGTGTGTGTGTGTGTGTGTGTATGTGCTATACTAATAACAATATAATAAAATACATTATACAGTATAATGCATACTATTCAACACAAGTTTATTTTGTTATATTCTTTCTTCCTATTTTTTCTTCCTATGAACATATACAACATTAGTTAATTTATTGTTTTGCTTATCATGTAAATTATAAATTAACTAATGTTGTATATGTTGAGGATTAAATCTTTTAGTTATTTAAAGTTGTATTTGTATATGTTTTACAGTAATGTAAAATAAAAAAATGTATTGATGTGAATATACATAATTATATAAATTACAATAAGTGTTAGATGTGGGGGATGTAGAGAAGTAGAAAGATGGAGAGGTGGAGAGGTGAAGAGGAAAAGAGGAAGTGAGGTTGAGATAAGATGAGTGGATTATAACAATAATTACATACTTTGGTAAACAAGAATATATTTGTTACATAAAATATTTTTATATAAAAACAAGTAAGGCGTGTAAAATAAAAAAATGATGAACTACGAAATTGTTAAGTTTTTGGGTAATGGAAATTATGGAGCCACATATGAGGCAATATCTACTGTTAATAAAACAAGGACAGGAATAAGAACAGGGATAGGAGCAGAGATAGGAGGAGAAAGAGGTATTGCTAGGAATGATGTTAGGAATAACGATGATAGAGTGGCTATTAAGTTTATTTTTCCCATTTCAGGTCAAAAAGATTATGGTTTAAATGAGGTACAAAGTTACGTTAAAGTAGCTGGTACCGCTAATAATGAAGATATGTCTTCACCCAGCTGCCAATTCAATCTGTTATGTTTTCACACAGCTGGTGAAATAACAAATTCCGACGGTGATTACGTAACCATTTTCAATATGTTAGAAGATGTTAATGTTAATAAGCAATTAGGACATAAGTTGGATCCAAATGCCAGTATTGTATACATTGTCACAGATTTCTTAGATGGTGATGACTTGTCAGTAATTATTAGTAATAATAATCAACGAAACATTGGACCATCTGAACAAACACTTGGTGAATTTCTTAGTGATATATTAACGGCCTTACAATATTTACACAGTAAGGGTATATCACATCGTGATATTAAGCCTGCTAATATTATTCGTACTCGTGACGGCAGATTTGTATTAATAGACTTTGGTCTCGTTTGTCATAAACCTAGATGTGACGCTGCTGGTTCACCTCTATATATGTCTAATGAACTTCACATGTTGGGTCTCAGCAATACCAACTTCCCTCTACCCATGACAGCTGCTGCTGACTTCTTTGCCTTAGCAATTAGCTTCTTCGAATATGCAACCGGTGATAGTTTCGAGTATATGGCTAAATTTAACAATTATGGTCTTTATGCTGTCACCTCACTACCTAAATTACGATTAGAATCGGAAGGATTACAACGTGTATACACTAAACTTCTGTATGATTATAATTACATTTCACTTATACCCGATGCTATACCTCAACTTCTCGCCCAATTCTAATACCCTTCTCCACCTCCTTCCCTTCTCCACCTCCTCCTTCTTTCCCTTGTTTCTCTTTTCTTCTTATTCTTCTTCTCATCCTATACTCTCTCATTCCCAATCTCATTAGTGTAATATGTTGATGATTACAATGCAAATAATAACCATGTTATTATTTATTACCATCTTTTATATTACATATTATTCTTTTTAATGTTCTCTCTCCTCTCTCCTCTACTTCACTCTTACTTAATTCCACATTACTCTATATATAGGAGGTTTATGAATTTATCTATAATATTACTTTTATTTAACCATACAAATTATGAGGATGGTGTAAAACACCATGAGAAGATTTATATCCTTTTGGTTAAGATGTAGTCACCTCTAATATCGACGACCGTGATTTTTATTTGTTTACCAGCGCAACCATGTACTTCAGGATGACGACACGAAAAGCATGTTTGAAGTTGGCACGTAGTACATATAGGGGAAGTGAGACGAATCACATCCTTGCGACATGAGGGACATAATTTAGCCATGTATTTTTAGGTCTCACTATATGTATATGTATGTGTGTTTTATTAACATAAATAAACTTTATTATTACATAAAATAGTATTGCAATGTCAAGAAATATTTCGTCAACAATAAAAATAAAATAAATAAATAAATTTATTTTGACATTAAAAACGGACGAGAATTATGGGTTGTCACAAGAAACATTGTTGTAAGAGGCGTCACCATCACAGGCATGAGTACTTCTTTGGCTTCTGCGGTTGTAACAACGACCGTGGTTGCGGTTGCGGTAACCAAGGAGGAGATCGTGGTTGCGGTAATCAAGGAGGCGATCGTGGCTGTGGCTGCGGTAATAATCATAACCATGATCAGGGGCATGGCCAGGGATGTGGTTGTGAGCGTTGCCGCCCCGCTTGTGATGGTTGTCGTATTGAGGTCGTAAGACCTCGTTGTGGATGTGGTTGCGGTGGCAATGGTAACTGGTAAGGGTGAAAAAAACAGACCCAGGTATCATCAAAACATGTACATATTTTTTATTAACACCTGGAACACCTCAGAGCACAAAATAACAAAAATAACATTTATTTTACTTCGCTGCGAAGTAAAACTTTACTAATGGATATATATATATATAACTATTACCGTCTCTCTAACCCACCTCTCCTTCTTAACTCTCCATCCCATTCTCTTCCTCAACATATTTTATATCCACATATTTTGAAACAATCCAATTGTTGTAAATTATAAACATACAAAATATAAAGATAAATTCTATCCCTCCCCCATCTACAACACAAGATAAGAATTACATAGTCACCATATTCTTAAATCTACCATATTCTTAAATCTACCATATTCTTAAATCTACCATATTCTTAAATCTACCATATTCTTAAATCTACCATATTCTTAAATCTACCATATTCTTAAATCTACCATATTCTTAAATTTGTAATATATATAATTACATATAAGTTTAAATTTAAACTGATGTTGATATGAAAATATTTGTATGTCAAATATAGCCAAACATATAACAGTGAGATGGAGTTAACATCAGTAGATAAGATAGTAGATAAGACAGTAGAGTTGATGGGTAGTGATCAATTAGTAAATGAACCGGCAATTATAAATATAGATAAATTAATAGACACTATTGCAATTGCTATGGATGAATACGAAGTGTTGCTCGGTAAGAGATTATACTCGTCAACTTCGTTATCCCAGGATAGAAAGTTAGATAGTGATATTATCAGGAAGGAGGAAGGACTTAATATTAAGTTAAAGGAGGCAATAAACAGTATAACAAAAGGATCAAATAATTGGACTGTAAGTAATGAACATGAAAAACGGGTATTGGAAACCAAACTTAATGAGCAAAAACTAAAGTTACAGACTATAGCTGAGAAGTATTATAATGTTAAGAAAGACTTCATTGATAAACAGACGAAGGTGTTAAAGAGGTCATATTTGACCATTAACCCAACTGCCAATAAGGAACAAGTAGATAGTATTAATTACACAGATCACATATTATTGTTTGATTCCACCTTTGATACAACTACAACTACGAGTGACATTAAAAATATGTATGAACAGATTAGAAATAAACATAACGATATATTGAAGTTGGAGGCAGACATTCGCTACTTACAACAGTTGTTTATCACTGCTGATATACTAATTAAAAATCAAGGTGAGATTATCATCCAAATCGAGAATAATATAGACGTTACAGTCACAAACACAACTTTGGCTGTTACAGATCTTAAGTATACTAACCAACTACAATCTGCACGTAGGAAGAAGCTAATATGTTTATTGGTCACGATGACAATAATAATTATTGTTATTGTAGTACCTACTGTTGTCACAATGACAAATAAACAACATTGACAAAATCATATATAATTTATAACTTCAGGTTATAAAATACCATTCCAACATACACACATACACACATACACACATACACACATTTACATGTTAATATTAATATTTATATTATATTATATTAACACAAGTTGTTATGAGTACTGGACATAATCCATTTATTTTCATAAACATGTATATATATATATATATATATATATTTAACATTACAAATGTTACAAATAACATAATATATACAAAAATATTTATATATATATATATATAAAATGTAATGGTTACATTGTTATGTTGTTATATTATGTTGTAAATGTTATTACTTGAATGACAAGAATAAATAATATGTATATAGTTTATAACTTGGAGTTATAAATTTCACTGTATTAAAAAAATATACATTAACATATCAAATATTGTATTTGTTTATTAAAAATCGTTCATTGGAACGACATATACAATATTTTTATTAATTACTGTAACTAACAATATTTTGTTGAAGATATTAAAGTAATCCATACCCAAAACATTATGTTTGTTGAATGTTGTAATAAATGTTGTTTGATAAAAAATTCTTGAGCGAAAAGAGGGAGAGAGGGAGGGAAGGAAGGATAGGAGAGACAGGAGGAGGTGTAGGAATACTACTAAATAAATAATATACATGTTGATAACATGTTAATAACATGCTCCTTCCTCCCTTAAATTGTAATGACGTATTGCCCATAGAATACCCACAATGATAATGATAACAATTAATATTATCGCAGCTACAGGAAATTTGTATTTACATCCTTGTGATTGTGCAGTTTTAACCATCATAACATTTTTTGGGTTAAAAAGTACAGCCAAAAGTGCAAAACCTAAGACAGCAATAATAAGCGCATAAATAGATGATAACCAATCCATTTTTATTTACAATAAATAAAATATATTTTACAAAACAATATATGCATATGTTTGTTAAATAATAAAACTATAAATCTAACTATCCACCCTTCTCTCTCTCTTCCCCACCTCACCTGCAATCCTCCTCCTTCCTCTTATTACCGTAATAACATTTTAATCATTCAAGTGTATATATATATATATACACAACTTTTAACAATTATATGTTTTATACTTAACAATGTTTTATACTTAACAATGTTTTATACTTAACAATATTTATTATATGTTAATATGAACAAAAACAATTATGTTCTTAACACTATACATTATATATCTATTTATTTTTTATCTAGGATAAAAACCATACTATTAATAGAAGGATTTGATCATCATTCAAAAATACAACAAATTTATAATATACCATTAATATTATTATATACCAAATTTACGAGATAACAAAAATAAAAATTAGGAGAATGAAAAGAAGTAAGAGAGATAATTATTTGTACCTTGGATACAAATTACTTTTATTTATTGACGATAACTATATTATTAACACACTTTGCTTATATCTATTATGATATGATTGACAAAGAGAGTGAGAAAGGAAGATATAGAAGAAGGAAGATATAGAAGAAGGAAGATATAGAAGAAGGAAGATATAGAAGAAGGAAGACAAAGAGAGAGAGAAATAGGAGAAGGATGAGGAGGGGAAAGGAGAGGTGGAGGTTAATTGGTACCAAAGATAATTTTTGTTTGTTCATTAACCAGTAGACTTGAAATAATATCTTTACGTGACCCACATACGCGATGACAAATTATCATCTGTATTTCCATTGGTAGTTGAGTGCAAATATTAAAGAAACGTTGTTGATGTTGTTTATCCAAATTGTAACTATTTTGCTTCAACGTGAAGTAGTTATCACATACAAGAACTACCAAGGTGAAAATGTACGACACAGTATCTATTTTAGCCTTATAAGGTAATAATAAACTATGTTGCTGTTTAATTTGTTTAATAATTTCGTAATGATCCAATTGTTCATCATCAATAATGTTGGTACTTGGATTGTAATTTTTACATAACAAGTACTTAATATGTTCGGTTGTGTCTACCTGTAGAGTATTAGCGATAGAATGTAAATAATTATAATGTCTTTCACACATTGCCATTAATGCTGTAAAATTTTTATTGTTCTTCTTATGTACATCAATATTTGGGTGGCACAATAACATTTTAATAACATCCGTGTTGGAATCCAAAGAGGATAATATTAATGGTAATGGTGCATCACAGTTGATGTTAAGATTATCATAGTGTAATAAGGCATCAATCACTTCTATATATCTACCTATACAAGCATTACTTAATGGTGTATAACCACCATCAGTTTTAATGTTAACATTAATACCATTAAAACCAAGTAATACATTAACAATATCAATATTACCATAACGACAAGCGAGATGTAATGGTGTACAACCCTTGTTATTTTGTATGTTAACATTAACATGTGGTTGTTGAATTAATAATTTAACAATATTAACATTATGTTTCTCAACTGCTATATGTAATGATGTATTACCAGTATCCAAATCAACAGCATTTACATTTACATTAACATCTACATTAACATCTACATTAACATTGATATCTGGATTACAAAGCAGAAGTTTAACAATACTAACATCGTTATTAACACATGCCAGATACAAAGGTGTACAATTAAAGTGGTCAAGTTTATTCACGTCAACACCTATAATCATGGTAGTCTCCCTATCTACTCCTTTTACCCTTCTCCTTTTAGACAACTTTCACTTGTCCAAAAAAACATGCGTGGTGCAGAGGTAAATTACCATTTCTATCCATATTATTAACATTAATATTACATACTCCATTTGTTTTGTCTTCTGAACATGATGACAGTAATCTATCAACAACATCAACTCTACCTAATTTACAAGCAATTGACAGTTCCAATTGGCAATCGTGAGTATGGTCAATTAACAATTTAACATTTTCATTATCATGTTGATCATTATCATGTTCATCATTATCATGTTCATCATTATCATAATGATCATACACTTGTGACATCGTCATATCATAATCAACATCTGTAACCAATACCATATTATTTGGGTTTTTTGATATTTCATAAATATCAACTTAAAAACTAGTATAGCAGTTATGATAACGATAACCAGTTACGTACCAGAATATATTCAGTAACATAGATAGATATGTTCAAGATATTTTTATGACCAATAATACATTATTGTATATATAATATCTTTATTGCATACAATAATGTATTGTATGAGATACAAACTAAATATAGTGTGTGTGTACATTAAGATTTACAATGATGAGGGTAGACAGTGATGAGGGTAAACAGTGAGTGAGATAGAGAAGGCGGTGGGTGTTAACAAACATTCACGTGACAAATA
>Ga0302300_1000887_pt1 | contig 18484 bp, 12 predicted proteins | sample III_Palsa_E1_1_FD_198756 | JGI IMG/M metagenome (GOLD analysis project Ga0302300, IMG submission 198756) | Peat permafrost microbial communities from Stordalen Mire near Abisko, Sweden - III_Palsa_E1_1 | ecosystem: Environmental > Terrestrial > Soil > Palsa > Peat permafrost | place: Sweden... | reverse complement strand
TATAACCAAGATATAATCAGGTATAACTTAAATTTAATCTAATTCTTTTTAAACTTAAATTAAATTTAAGTTATACATTTGTTACTACAAGTTTACTACTATTGGATAGTGTAACACAATCATATGAAATCTGTGTAGCCATGACGGAACCACAAACATCATGTGACGATACTAATATTATAACAGTAGTATATACTTATATTTGTTATTATAATATTAGTATCGTCACATGATGTTTGTGGTTCCGTCATGCTACACAGATTTCATGCAGTAATCCCAGATTGTGTATATGTATATACTTATTTATATTAACATTACTATTGTGACATCAACAACAAAGATACATGATGTTATTTTATCTGCTAATACTTACATTGTTCTAACTAATAAGTACAAACATCATCATTAACATTAATGGTAAGTGTATTATTACTTGAAGTAATAATATCTGTTATCATACATAAACTAAATGTATATGTTTGTTTGATAACACATATGCATTTTCTACTTAGAATTACTTACATTGATATACTTTCTACATGTCTAAAATAAAATGTTTATATATCATTGTAGATATACATAATTCTTTTAGCGTGTGATAATTCTATATTTATTAACACACCATAGACTGTCGTTACTTTTATTTTCAGATCAGGTGATAATTATATGTATCTAAGAAATGGTTACTCTGATGGTTGACACAATGGTTGAGTAGTGAAAGTTATATCATGTACATTTTTGTTTAAACAATTCGTATGCATTGTCTCTTAACATAAAATGGCTTAATTCCTATACTCCTTAAAATCTCTACTATATTGTTGTTTTGAGGATATTAAAGTTACAAGGTTAAAATTAACCTGTTCCAAATAGGTTAAAATTTCAAGATTAAAAATACAGTGTTTCAGACAGTCTCTCTCTCTGAAACACTGTATTTTTAATCTCTATGTGTGTTTTTATTTAACAAGATTAAGAGATGTAACTTTAGGGTGTTATTGTCTTAACCCTGTATTTTTAACTTTTCTAAATTAAGATAGTTTAAACACCTTTGAATATTCCAACTAAACAAAATAGGGGTTATATTTATCATTACAACTACACTATCTTAATTTAGTATAGAACCATCATATACTTATATGTATTAATGATATGTTTGTATATACACATTCTAAGGTATCATTTTTTAGGTTAGACATGTTTTGTATAATTTTTAACAAAAATATGTTATCTCTGAATAATTATTAAAATAAAATATAACAGATATACTTGTTATTACATGTGTGTAGTTTTAGTTTAGTATGGAATGGATTTATACTCATATATAGTAAAAGACACCCATACTTTTAATTTTACAGGTAAATATGTCAAAACATATTTTGGTCGAAATCAAACATTTTTGTTTTACCCGTAAAATTACAAGTAATAAGGTTCTTTAATGACAATGAGTATAGTGTGGGTTTATATACTCATTGTCATTAAAGAACCTTATTACTTTTATATCTATAAATAAATATGTTTCGACATACTTTTAATAAAATTAAACAAAACATATTTAGCGCAGCTCACCTTCGGTTTACATGTAAAATTGGTTGTGATAATAATTTTTCGTATATATAAGTATAGAATAGTTCTATACTAAATTAAAGTTTGTGACATACTTTCATCCATCCCTCTCTCCCTCCACTCACAAACAACATATGTTTAACATATTTATTTACATACCAAATAAAATGTATTTACTTGTAAACGTAAAAATAACAAGTTTTTGGTAAGTAAATAAGTATAGAATTATTCTACACTAAAAATAGTGTTATAACACTTTTACACTTACAAATATCTTTTTTCTTTCCATCTATTCTGTCTCTTCTCTGTCTCTCTTATTTCTTTTCTTTTCTCATGCATATTAACATGATTACATAAAATCCGTGTAAACAACTAACCACGGCAATCATGTGACTATACAATGGTTAATAAACAATTGTTATAATACAATATATACATGTATAATGACATGATTGTCGTGGTTAGTTGTTTACACGTATATTATGTAATTGTTACCATTAATACTTAAATATTCACACAAAAACACAAATACACAAATACACATACACCTCATAGATAAACATTATAGTAATTATCCAAGAAATACAATCAACAAACATTTTTAGCAAATTTCTTAAATGATTCAAAACATTAAAATAATGTTAAAATCGGATGTTAAGTCACTAAAAACAATATTATCTTAATGTTTTGAATCATTTAAGAAATTTGCTAAAAATGTTTGTTGGTTGTATTTCTTGGATAATTATTGTTTTACTACTATAATGTTTATCTACGAGATGTATATGTATATTTGGTATATGTAATAGATAAACGAGTTAATATTACTCACATATTAATAAATACAATAATCACTACAATGACATATCTTCGTAATTATATATTTTTAATAGTCCTCATATAAAAAAACTTTGTGTTCTAACATAAAAAATACACATGTTTTAATTACTTATTGTTCGTATATGTTCTAAGTTTATGATGAAATGGTGTTGTTTGATTAATTGTATAATATACCATATATTATATATTCTTAAATTTTATGGATTGGAATGATATAATGAGTATTTATGATTCCATATGAGTAAATAATATGGATTTATATTATAAATAAAGTTAAACAATGTTAGTAATTAGAAAACTAACAAATAGTACTTATTAATCATAAGTATTTACTATATCATCATCATTATCATCATCATTATCATCATCAAAACACACTTGTATACTAATTGTAATTATTATTAAGATTATCTCTTATTTCCATATTTTAAAATATACAACACATACAAAATAGATTAAAGTGTTAAACAGTATATGTTATATTAACACTTATTTTTCCTAATTATAATGTTTTTACCCAATTATAGAATAGCACCTTATTAATACCATTGTTATTGTAACAGATTTGACATCTTCAAGATGTCAATTAAAAGTGTAATAAGTATTGTTTTATGTGTGTAACGTACAGTTTATTATTTTGATGTTGCTTATTTTGTTGAGTAGTAGTAGTAACATTATGTTATAATAACATTGTTGTATACAAAAAGATATACACTCATTACTATAATGTTAAAAATAAAAAGATTTTGTGTGTGTATATCACCAACGCATTGTGTGTTAACACAAGTAAGTAACAACAACTGAACAAAATAAACTACTTTAACATAATGTTATTTTCCTTTTTCATACTTACACATATTATAAGTTGATTCTCACTGGAGTATAACAAATAAACAGTTGGATTTTATGATGTTAATGTATATATATATATCCTTAGTGAGTTAATTATAAATTCCCATATCTGTCAATAATTTTACAATGTCATGACTTTGATAATATTTAGCTTCTTGCAACACAGTTAATCCTTGTTTGTTACGGATAGCAAAACTATTATTTGTTGTGTGTGGTAATAGTGCTTTTAATATAGCAATAGCATGATTATCATCACTGTCATCATTGTAACCTCTGGCTAATAAATGTAATACTGTATTACCATTAATATCTACCTGTTCAATGATTGTCTTATTGTAAACAAATTGGTTACATTTTATAAACTGGTCATAGTCAGAATTAAAACATAATAGTTGTAATGATGTCCATCCATACTTCTCCGCTTCTTCAACTGGTATACTGTTCTTATGTTTCTTGACTATAGTCAATAATTTGCCAAACATTTTTGTGTTATGTTTATAACATGTAATAATTATTCATTTTGACATTATATTATACTAATATCAACTTATACTTATTTATTTATTTATTTATAATCTAAGATTATAAACAATTCCTTATCTACCAACATAAATCCAACATCAAACGTAATGACATTAAAACGTACTGTTAAGTAGAAAAAAATTATTCACTTGTTTGTAACATGGTATCAATCAATCATTACACTATTTAAATATTAATTACGTTACGAAATTGTTTTGTAACATACATTATACACTATCGTAATTACTTATACTAATGTAATTACAAATATATTTGGGACAGCTTATAACTAAACTATGTCATGATTGAACTGTGAGTTGAAAGCTATCGGTCGAAACCAACCTTTGGCTCACATGTACTAATGGTGATATTAAAAACATATGTATTATGTAATTATATTAGTGTGGATACAATACTATTTCAGGTATTACATAGTGGTAAATGTAATGTTATTTAAACAGTAATTTAAGTATTATCTCATCATCAATGAGAATATAAAAACATCTAGTTATTGGTTGTATTAATAAAATTGTGTTGTGTGATAATAAAGAATATAAATTGTACTTTGATTCTCTTTCTTGTACCCAAGAAGATAAATATATACAATATACTTGTTTTCTTAACAATCCTTTCTATTTGGTTATAATAATAAAATTTATAATTTTGTGATAATGGTAGGTAAGTTGTAAACAAAAAAAATTTAACCGTTAGGTGTGAAATTAATAGAAGATAAAAAATAATGGGGTGTAATTGGTACTAGTGTTTTGTGTGTTAGTGTTTTGTGTGTTAGTGTTTGGTGTATATATGATAACTATGAATGATAAATTGTAACAAAAATATGTCAAAACATATTTTACCTGTAAAATAAAAGATGACAGAGACATCCGTTACTACATGTATGTAATCTTAATTTAGTACATAATGGTTGTACATTCATTATTATCAAAGGTACCATAAGTCTTTATTTATAGGTAAAGTATGTTTCGACATATTTTGTTAAAAATCAAACAAAATATGTTTTGTCTGAAAAAATAAAGGTAACAAGATCCTTTAATATCTACAATATCAATAAGTATATAACAATTATATACTAAATTAAAATTTTGTCTTTTTTACCTGTTTATTGTTTAAATATACTTAAATGTAATTAACATACACAAGTTAAAATATACTGTTTTATTAAAAATCGTAGAAATTAGGATGTTTGCATACACTAGGTATAGTATATGCATACTAGGGAATACTATCTATTAGATGGTGTAATAATATACTTTAAAATATTAAATACTAGGTGTAATGTAAGGTGTATATTATAACATTGTTGTTATTACAATAAAATAAAGCACTTTATTACATAAAGTAGTAAATAATATCCAATGGTATGCATATACTAAGTGTAGTATACGCAAGTATGTATTTTTATGTAGTTTTTAAAAATCACACACATATTAAATATATTTAACTATTTTAAAGTATAATGTAAAGTGTGTATTATAAGATTATAGATTAAGTGGAGTGTATAATAAGATTAAAGTCATGTAAAAAACAGATACTTGCATATACTAAAGCTGTGTGTTTGTGTATTATAAGAATTTATTTTACAAACAAGTTACGGTTGATGTGTTTTGGTAAAATTAAACAAAACATGTGTTACCTGAAAAATAAGGGTAATAATATATCCTTTGGTACATAATGGGTATAGAATGGTTCTACAATAAATTGAGATGTATTTAATTGCAATAAAAAGAGTGTAGACTTAATATTTTTACATGTTAGACAATTTTGTTTTGATCTCGATAAAAATATGTCGAACATACTTTATTTGTAAAACTAAAAATAATAAATATACTTTTTATCGCACATATGTATGTTATGTAAATTAAAACATAAGGTTTAAATCAACGTATATCTATATACAATGGAGGTAAAAAAATATAAAACTTAAGATATGGGGATATTAGATAACATTGTATTTTGTTTGAAACATTTTTATTTATAGCATCCTTGTCAAAACAAGTAATACTTTATACTCGTAATAATAGAGGTATAACTTAAATTAAATTTAAGTTTAAAGGTATTATGACTATATATATATGTTTAAAATACACTTAGTTATACATTAAAATTGTTAGGGATGAAAATATTTCGAGGTCAAAATTTGTTGGTACAAACAAAGACAAGGTTAAACAAAGATAACTTGATTAGACAAAGACAAAGACAAAGACAAAGACAAAGAAACATACCTCAGTTAAACAAAGATAAAAGTTGTAATTGTATTACATCATCTGTGTTGATTAATAATCTATATTTTGGAATGAACAAAAAGTAGTTATATATAATTATAAGAATGATTATACTGGTGTAGTTACATAGTCTTTGTGGTTAGTTGACTTCACAGATTTTGTGTAATTACAACTAGTACAACCCAAAAATCGTCTCCAATGAATACTACCTATGATAAGTACAATCATTTGTATACATCAGTACAACCACATAATGGTTCGTGTGTTCAATTTACCACGTATATTATATAATCATATTAATGTATGTATGTATATTAACAATTACGAATATGGTTATTAATGGAAATAATTATTCACTCACGTTATACTAGTACATATTTAAATAATTATATCATAATCTCTCACACACAAAAGTAAGTAAAGATATAATTATAATTTCATGTATTCTTGGAATGCATTATTTTATTTGACATATATTATTATACGTTTGAATATAATATTGTTTATGTTTAATACACATTCACCCATAACACCTACCCACTATTTCTAACATCCCACACACTTCAGTAAACAAATTATCGCATGAGTTTATTAGTTGGTAGTAATTGTATTGATAATACAATTATACATTTTAAATGTTATTTACATTTGCCTGTACTGTTATATGTATAAAATTGACATACGTTATTAATAAACAACAGAAACACAATCTGTGTTCATTTTTACCTGTTACTAACAAAAAATGGATAACCCCAAACCAGTGACTGTGGTGGAGAAAATTGGTCATGCTATTGGTATGATGTTGAGTACTGAATATGTAAAGCAGATGGCAACAAATGATTTGTTAGATGCGTGTTATGCAGCTTCGAACGAAAAAAAAGTTGATGCGTGTCTCCAAAATAAGTATTTGGATATGAGTGTGACTGGCAAAAATACGGGAACTGTAGGCTATCAAATGACCCCACTAATGTTGGCTTGTTATCTGAATAATGACGGTTTACTAGTAAGTAAGATTCTTAATCATCAAAATGGAGTAGATGTTAACCAAATCAATGAATGTGGTGACACAGCTTTGACGTTGGCATGCAGGAAAGGATATTTTCGTAATGTTGAATTGCTAATTACACATGATAAGTTGGATGTTAATCTTTGTCATAAGGGTGGTATTTCACCACTACAACTTGCTTGTAGTTCTGGCAGTCTTGCGACCGTATCATCATTGCTATCGCATCCAAATATTATTGTTGAAGTTAACAATAATGTTCATTACCCAACTATTCTTTGTTGTATGACAAATTCGCTTAATAAGCATGATCACAGCGATCTGTATAAACATCAATACGTTTACCTTAAACTATTTGAGATGGTGATTTGTCATCCACAAACAAATGTTAATGCTGTAAATGAACGTGGTAACTCAGCCCTTCATGTTTTGGCATCCAAAAATAATAGTGCGGCAGCTGAAGTCCTAATCAATACGTGTTTCAAACACAACAAACAACTTGATACCAACCTTGAGAATGTTGTCGGTCAGACACCTTTGGAATTAGCCATAGAAAATTCCAATAATGATATGGTTGCTTTTTTGTTGACATTATCAGATGTTAAAGTTGATAGTGAGAAGTGTTTACGTTTGGCAATTAGGAAGGGATCAGCAGATGTGTTTAAGTCCCTATTGCAATCAGAACATAATGTTAAAATTAATAAACAGGTGTCTGAAAGTTGTTTCAAGGAACTCAGGAATTGGAGTGGTAGACATGATACCATTACTCAATTATTTGCACCCCGTGATGATGTTGATGTTAACGTTGGTAACACAATGTTTAATGCTTTGTCAACTGGTACACACAATTTTAAGCTGTTGCTGTCCAACCCTAATGTTGATGTGAACAGGATAACCAATGTATCTGAGTTATTTAAGGAACCAGGAATTACAGTTGCGACTAAGCAATATGGACCAGTCATGTCACTTTTGTCTTACGCATGTGTCACAAGTAAAAACTATCATGATGAAAACAATGACTACATTGATATGTTATTGTCGCACCCAAACATTGATGTTAATGCTCTCAACTCTCAAGCTTTATTTGTTGCATGCACTCTAAACTTGGCTTCAACTATGTTGGTACTACTCGGGGCTGGAGCTAATATTACACCTGAAATCCGGTGTTTGAATACCAGTTGTATTGTCAACTACCTATCTCTTATGTCCAAGTAAATTAGTAGCACCATTATTATATAAATAAATATAATCCAGGATTATATAAAAACAATAATATTACAAGTTATAAACTATTATTATTTTAGTTTATTACCATATTCACACATCCACTACTTACTACTCACTCACTATATACAAGTTAATGTACTATACAATATAACAACTACACGTATATGAACTAAATACTTTCATATACATAAAATATAACATTCTTTGATATAGTTATATAACTGTAGTAGTAATAACAATTACAATATCTAATATAGATAAAAATAAATTTGTGATATTATAATATATAATTATATGTGTTGCATATATAAGATTGTTGTAAAATAAAATAAAATTAACAAACAAATACATAATTTTTATGTACTTAATATTCCTTAAAACAAAGGTGTAATATATATACATATTATTGTTTATAACACAACACACTTCATCCTCTTACCGTGATCCATATAATTAAAAATACAAACCAACATCTTGCCAATAATTTGCTATTATATGTTTGACATTACCAAAAAAATCTTTCTGTTAAACGTTTGTGTATATGTTAAATATATTATATTACTATCATAGTAATTAGGTATATAACAATATATTTTATAAATATTATCATATGATAACATATACACAGATATAATAAACAAAATAATATCTGGATTACATATAATACATAATAGTCAATATTGTATAATACAATATTACTTATCTTGTTAACTTTATGTTTATGATATTACAATTATATCTATACTACAATAAATTAAAGTATATTTACACTACAATAAGTTAAAAGATTATTATATTTATATAGATTTATAATGTGGATAGATTGTTTAAAAATAGGTGTTAAAGTAAAAATCTTATTAATATTGATGTAACAGTTATATATATATATATATATAATGAATTTACTATCTTTTTTGAAGAGATATAATATCTATTAGTATTGTAATGATATGTAACATATCATTGATAATTATATTAACAAGTTATATTTAGTTATTGTTTATATGATATAACATAACATTATATTATAATCTACATTTTTATTTCCAAGGTATATTTAATCCAGTTGACATACAATATTAAGTGTGTTAAATGTACTGTTGATGTAAATTCATTATAAATTAAAATATATGTGACATGCTACATATGTAGTACATCACCATTATTGTTATTTGTAAGTTTATACTTTCCCGTGGAGAATAAATGTTGCTAATTTTAATTGGCGTTTTAATTGCGTATGATTACAATTTTAATTATTATGATAATGTTCGTATATGTACATACACGTGTTTATGTTATAGCAATGAATAATATTAATTAACATTACAAAAAAATACAAACAACATATTTTTAGCAAATTTCTTAAACGATTTCAAATATTAAAATAATGTTAAAAATAGGTGTTAAGTCAACATAAAACAATATTATTTTAATGTTTGAAATCGTTTAAGAAATTTTCTAAAAAATATGTTGTTTGTATCATTTGTAATGTAAAATAAGTATTAAACAGTATTGGGAGTCTTTAAAGTCCACACAAACATAAACATCTTCAACGTTATTGGAATATATAAAATTTTAAAAGACAAAGTTAATAGTAATATAGTTTGAATCTTATAATAATAATAAAGTTTGTACTGGTAAAAATTACATGATATTTGTGGTTAGTTGCCTTCGCTGCGCTTATCACGGATGTTATGTAATCACACTAATATTATTACCATATTAAAAAATTAAAGGCGTAAATAAATATGTGGTATTGTAATAATATTAATACACTTTCATGAAAGTGTATAAGACACTCGTCATAAATATTAAAGTTAACATTATTACTTATATACTCATTATACACTTTAACAATTCTTATGTATACAGAACAATTGTTATGGATGTAATAATACTTATGTATATTTTACATATTATCTGTGTAACCCTTTTGGCACAGCCATTTCTCCTTCAGATATATCTTCGGTTTGACGAAGTCATTTCTCTTTAGAGTATAGCTTTGCTTTGCCAGAGGCATTTCTCTTTAGAGTATAGCTTTGCTTTGCCAGAGGCATTTCTCTTTAGAGTATAGCTTCGCTTTGGCACAGCCATTTCTCTTTTAGATATACCTTCGGTTTGCCAGAGGCTACCTTCGGTTTGTGAGACTAAGTCTTTTCGCTGACTTTTATCACAAGTGGTATGCTGATCTAACTAACTATTCACAAAATATGTAACCATAACACCGTGTTAAAGATTGTAATACCAAGGTACATATACACTTGTTGGATGTGAGTGGTTTTAATTCCTCATTTAACGATGTTTATAGCCAAATTTTATTATCATATGGAACGAAACTTAAGGTGTGTTTGTGTGGTACATGCACTACAATAAATATTAAAAACATTCTAAATAATTATCATATGTCATTACCATCAATAATACCAATTAAAATCATTACACGCATCATGTAACATGGTAACTGTAATGATTTTAATTGGTATTACAAAGTGACTTTGTAATTAAATTGTACTAGAATTAATATTCGTGTTACTAATGTATTAGCGTTATTTATCTTTAACATGTTAACCATTATTAGTTTTGATATTACCAATAGAGTGCAGTATGGATACTATCCGGTATCCAAACAGCTAATTTACGTTGGATATTGAATAGTTAAAGATACATTATGATTGAAACTAACAAGTACTATCTTTGATATAAATGATTTTTATCATGATATAATAGAGGTTTACTTATACAAAGTATGACTACAAATAATAGTGATAATGATGTGTTAGGTGTGGGTGATGTATTATCGCTTATGGACAAACTTAATGCTAATATTCTATACGAGGATGAAATCAGTGATCATAAAGAGTTGAACTCTCTCAAAGCTGTGTCAGTTGTTAAAGTGTTTAAACATATAGATCACATCAATGATGATAATAGTGGAAAGAATATTATAGTTCATGGTTACATTTTTAACAAAATGAAAGCTCTACTTCCACTCAAAGATGAGAAGTATATTCCAATACCCAATTTTATTACAAAGGAAGCTTTAAATTACATATGGACACAAACATCACCGAATATTATTCCCGTGTTAGCTTTACACATTAAAATATGTAATTTTTTGGGTTGGGAAGAAGATCTACTACATACACTATATATTAAAATTGCAGCCTGTATATCATATAACACAGATATCACGTTCTCAACACCTGTTGTATACGATTCTAAACGCAATAATGAATATTATAATAATAATCAAACTTTAGATTTGACGTCAATAGGATTTCGTCATTTGTATGCCTTAAGATTACACTATTTTGGTGCTCCATCTACTATACCTTATGGTGATAATAATAAGGCAATGCCGGTCCCAACAATTAATATATTAGATGATATGACAGTTGAGATATCAAGTGAACTACTTAGGTCAATAGTTGAGATGTCAACTTTCGCCAACTTTTGTCTACTTACAAAAAATAAGGATGTATTAGTTAGTAAACCAAATGACAGTGAAATGTTAGAATTACAACGTTATTGGTGGTGTATGGGACAAGATCCAATTACGGTAATAGAACCATTGCTACCACAATACGAATTGAATTTAGAGAAGGAAAACATTGAGCAAATATTGTTACATGCTGAATTTCCTACATACAAACCATCAATTTGGTTATATGCCAAACCTCGCATTGGTTTCAATCGTAAACAAGGTTGTGAACCTAAATTTTATGGTCAACAGATATTTTTCTACAATGACAATATTCGTACTATAAAACAAACCATAAGTCCTAAAATTCTTGCAACTACATATCAACTTTCTGACTATACAAAATTAGATTCATATCATACGTTATGTAGTGAATATAATTATGTTATGAGTAATTATTGTGATCGTATGGAACATATATTAAAAGCATTATACCTTAAACTAGTTTTATGTTGGTGTGGTTTGTATTTTGTGGGTATTTTTGAACCTAATTTGTACATGCTCCGATTTCCTAAACCACCCAAAGTGGTTGTGTATCGTAACATTATATCAACATATGTTGAATCCGCTATCAATACACGTTTACCCGACGTTGGGATACAAGGATTACCAGTTGGCTATCAAAATTCAGTAGATCTATTGCAGACATATAAAACAAACTTAAACTTACCACAATTAAGTACTAATAATCCAATTACTAAACTCATGTCTGAATTCAAACTAAATTCAAAAACGGATGCAGAACTTACCAATTTATGTGAACAATATTCAATCTTGTGTGTCGACTATGATAGACATATGGTCATTAACATACTATCAAAATATGTATAACACATACACATACACGTACATACATTTATTACAGTGTTATATATAACACCATCTTAAATTAACATCATTGGTAAATGTTAATAACATAAAACAATCAAAACAAGTAAAATATGTGTTATCATAACACATACAAAATAAAATGTTAACTGTTGATTACCTCATTACATCATTACTATATATGCGAATGTGTTGGTTTGTAGAGATTAAAAGTAAAATATATATATATATATATATACATCCATCATGATAAATAATATTGCCATGACCAAAGGAATAAATATTCGTTGACAATAATAAATCACTACATGTTTATTGTACTAATTTTTTCCCGTCATATATATATATTCTATCTCTAAATATTTTTACATGATATTGTTGATATCTACTTTTTTACCAATTATATATTCTTACTATTATTACCCGAAGTAATAATATCATATAAATAATGCTTATTATCTTTTTTATCATTCAAGATAGTGTAATATATGTATTACATAAAATTATAATATATATTTACAATATAACATAAAACAATGTTTTGTATTGCAATCCATATACATACTATTAATTTTAATCCAATTACTAATACTACACAAATTAAGTCATGTAAATATTGTGTTAATAATTCAAGATGGTTATTATTATTATTAATGGTAAATATATTATCACCTGAGGTAGTAATATTTATAACTATACGTTTAATATATATTTTTATATTTTAAGTACTATACACCCTCGGTTTACAAAACCATAGATGTTCCTATCCTCAATACATAAAAGATTAACTATTTATTGTACTAGTATAGTTACATAGTATCTGTGTAATCAACTAACTACATCTATTATGTGATTAACTATGACTAATGATTATATTATTACAAGTTTATATATCGATGATATAGATTATAAATTTGTAATTACTGAGGTATAACTTAAATTAAATTTAAGTTTAAAGATTTAATTATATATATATGTATATGGTTAAGTAATTACAACCATGTTTCTTATCTTTGTTTTAACCAACATGTTTTCAACTCAAAATTTTTAACCACCAAGTATTAAAGCGTAAACAATTATATGATATCTTAACTATACACAATTAAGCTTTTAAACTTAAATTAAATTTAAGTTATACCTTAATAGTTACAAGTGTCTCCCCTATCTCTGTTTAATCTTGTATAAACAAAATACCTTTGTTTATTTTTGCTTAATCAAGGTATTTTTTACTTATCTTGGTTAAACCTTGTTTATCTTTGTTTAACCAAGATACATTAAAGGAGTTAAAATTACAAGATTCAAACAGATATATCTTGGATAGATTAAAATTACAAGGTTAAACAAAGATAAGTAAAAATACCTTGATTAAACAAAAACAAACAAAGGTATTTTTTGTTTATACAAGATTAAACAGAGATAGGGGAGATACTAGTTACTACCCAATGTACAATCTTAATTTAGTATATAATTGTTATACACTTATTGATATCGTAGATATTAAAGGATCTTGTTACCTTTATTTTTCAGGTAAAAACATGTTTTGTTTGATTTTTAACAAAAATATGTCAACCATGTGTTACCTGTAAAATGAAAGATAATAAAGACACTTGTTATTACGAGTGTGTGTGTCCTTAATTTACTATAGAATAGTTCTATACTCATTACATACTAAAGGATCCTCATACTTTTATCTTTACATGTCTAGTGATTTTGTTTTGGTTTCGACCAAAAATATGTCGAATTATTATTATCTGTGATAATATATACATTAATGTAGTATTGTAAGAAGATAATATTATTAAAGTGGAATTTTATATGTTAATGTAACATATAATATATAGTTAAGAAATTAATAGCCGTTTTTTAGCGCAGCTATGGCTCTCTCAGTATACCTTCGGTTTACAGGATTTTTTGGTATGATGTATTTTTTATACCAAATTTTAAAAACAAAACATATTTGACAGTATTTTTAATATGATAATGTATGATAGTATATACTATATATTGGTTAATATCCTATTTTATTTACCGATCATTAAATTTTGTTATTGATGTGAATATAGTAATTGTTGCTATAACAGTAATTATAAATTACAATAACTACAATATGTTATAATATATAGTATTATTATAACTAGATACCAATTTACAATATCTTTATTATAAATATACTTGACAAAGTGTTGTTTAAACATTTTATTGGTGGGATAAAAACTTATATGTTAACATAACATATAACATTAATATATAATTAATAATTTTAACATTTATTACTGTTACAATATTTTTAATATATGTTTGAAATGTGATACCATTATAATTGTCATCACTGTGGTTTTAGTAAGATGCATATATATATAGCTACTGTAATAACAATAATTTACCAAACAACTATATATGCATCTTGTTAAGTTATTACTCTTCAAGTATATGTGCATTTGGTTTGTTAAAAATGTAACTTTTAGTTTAATATTAAGATTATATATATATATATATATACCAAAATTAAGCCAGTGAATATACATATGTTTGATAATATTTACAATTTATATACGAATAAATATTATAGATATGTTAAAGATTAGCACCGGGTTCGCAGACACAAACATCTATTGCAATTCTTTGATATACGTAGGTATAAATTGTTATAATAATGAATATATCGTAACAATGAATGTGTTGTAACAATGAAGTATATAATTAAACATTATAAAGTAAGAAGATATAAATATTAACATGAATACTATTTATGTTGGTAATATTGGTGGTTATGATAATGATTATTACTAAAATATTTATTACATATCCCTCCCTCCCTACGCCAAATAAAGTATATAAATATAAAACTGTGAGCTGCGAACCTCTTTGACTGCTAATAACAACAACAAATTAATACAAAATCGTACAAACTTGTAAATATTATCAAATAATATGTTGTTTAATATTGTATCGTAAAATATTGATTGGTATGTATGTATTTACTATTGTAAAGTACAACATCATGTTTGTTTACATGCGAATAAAAGATATGGTGAATCGAAGGTATACATCAGAGAGGAGAGCTGCGCTAAACAATGTTAACTTAAGAAAATAATAATATATTAGTATGTTATGGTATAATTCAATCTTACAAAGATAAAATTAACTTATACAATGGACATTGTCACAATTGTTTTATTCATAATTTTATCTAGGTGAATTGAATCAGGCAATAACACTTATGTAATTTTATTAAAATAAAAGTGTTCATATACATACAAAGTATAGTATATATATGAACAAACTTTATTTGTCATAGATAGATAATTTTTTGACGAAGATTTTTTGAAAATATGTATATCTCGAGACACAAAAAAATTTTAACCAAGATTTTTTTGTTTCCTGTCACAAAAATATTATACTGTTGTGACACATGTAACCATACATGTTAACTTAACATTCTTTTAATTTTAAATATATTCTAATTGTATTAATACTAATAAGTCACAACAACAATAATAAACATAAATATTGTATAATAAGATATTATACAAATAATACTTATATGTTTTAAATCATAACTATATACTCAGACAATAAATTATATGTATAACTATTATACATATTAAACTCATATAGTACTATTTAGTATATATTAATATATTTATCTATTATATTTATTATATTAATAAATATAATAAATATAATAAATATAATATGTATAACATGTACAATATGATATATTATACATAGTATATTATACATATCATAATTACTTAATATATTATTAGTTACATTATATATTATGTTGATATGAAAGATATTAAAATCTAATATATAAATAAAAGATATGTATATCTAAAATATACATTGCTTATATGTTGTTATAAATATATATTATCTTAACCTTATTCTTTAAACTTAAAATTGTTAATAGTTAATTATGTACATGGTCACTATGTACATCAATAATGTTTATATTAATATATGTTCATGTATGTATTTCAACCTATAATTTTAATTGTTAATAACATATGTATAAATTAAACAATAATATTTAACTATCATATAGTATAAGATGTTAAATATATTCCTTTCATAATATTATTATGGTAATGATAGTATTACAACAATATTATGTTGTTTAATTATACTTAGTTAAATATAGTAAGGTATAAAATATACTTCAACATATTTTTAGTTTACAGTAAAAAATAATACAACTAATATTTTATTGTGATGATGGGAGGGAGGGAGGGAGAGTAGTTTTAATCTCACACCTCTATTATAATACATAGTATACATAACAAATATTTTGTATATAAAATATTAAAATCTTTGTATCAACAACAAAAATTAAAATGCAATTACATAAAATCCGTGACAAGTGCAGCGTAAGCAACGAACCACGAAGATTATGGAACGATAATATTAAATATGTATATTATTATTTACTCATGCTATTATATCTACATGAATATTGTGGATTATTGTTTATAAAGATATTATGTAATTATACATATTTAATGTATATATTATTATTTATACATACCGGTATAACTATGTAATCTTTGTGGATAATTTGTTTACACAGATATTAAGTAATTACACTAAAATAAACAAGTCATTATATAACGATTATATTATAATTTAGTATGATAAACAGACAATTACATAATATATTGTAGGTAACTCTATCCACAATCACTATTGTAAATATACGAGTATATTTACAATAGTAACCTATCCAATTATACTAACAACTATATACAATATTTGTGAATGGACTGCCTACACAAATTTTATATAATTACACTCGAATAAAAAACATAATTACAATTAATACCAAACAGTTATTGTGGATAATTAGAAGCACGGCTGATCTTCGGTAAACTGAAGGTTGGTCTTTCTCTGGTCTAGTCTGGTCTGAAGTGGGAGATGAAGTGACAGCTATCCTACGGAAATAACTATGAAATCAAATGACAATTCAATCATGACATCAACTGATGACTCTCAACTGATATATCAATTATGAAATAGTTCAACTATGAGATGAGCTTTGACAAGAGATAAATTGAATGTATACCTTGGAGATGGTTGAACTGTGAAGAGCTTTGCTAAAACTCAGTGGAGCAATAAACGATCAACCACAATAATTATGTAATAATACATGTATAAATAATTACTTGTAATAATACAGGTATGTGTATATATATATATATATACACATACCTGTATTATTACAAGATAACTGTGGTTATTTGTCTACACAAATTTATGTGGCTAATACTTTAAATTGTTTAGTGTTGATTGTTACATATGTTATTATAAGTGTAACTGATACTTTTATTTTTACATGTATTATACAATTCGACATATTTTTTGTTTAGGTGAAGAAATATATCATACCAAGTTTTACCTGTAAATTTAAAGGTATGTAATATCCCACTATACTACTTAGTGAGTGTAAAATTATTTTATATTGGAAATAATGTATTGAATACAATATAGTATATAGTTGGGTATAGATTACCTTTAAATTTACGGTTAAATTTTGGTTTGACATATTTTTGGTGAAAACTAAACAAAATTTGTATAACAAAAGTATAATAGATATATATGTGTTAGTTAAAAACACAAACATGTATCTATTTAAACAATAAAAATAATGATAATACAAATCCAAAAAGTATACATACCTAGGTATGAACAATTATTACAGATCTGTTAAAATCTAGCACTGCATCTTTGCAACACAAACTATATAACTATTCTTTAACCCGTATATAGATTACTAATACTAATATAAATACCATATATAGTTAAATAATACACCAAGAATTATTTGAGATAGTTGGGGAATAACAGGGATTAATTGGGAAAGATCGGGGAATAACAGGGATTAATTGGGTAGATCGGGGAAGTTGGGGAGTACTCGGTGAAAATATATAC